>ERZ1292629.380-Hain-H43-01um-R1-380-length-47056-cov-8_pt1 | contig 47056 bp, 69 predicted proteins | sample MGYA00564399_ERZ1292629 | MGnify/ENA primary metagenome ERZ1292629 (study PRJEB36523, sample SAMEA6512636) | groundwater metagenome | collected 2019-01-08 | study: AquaDiva: Metagenomics assemblies of 32 groundwater samples
CTTCGGAGTTTCCAGTAGATAATGAAGGAGTGGTTCGTGTTTACACGACTATTCAGGCAGGTGTTAATGCCGCTTCGGCTAATAGAGGAGATGTGGTTGCTGTCCTTCCGGGATATGACCACACTCTTTCTCGTGCAGATTCTTGGGCAACTGCTGGAGTTAGTGTTGTTGGGTTGGGTCAAGGATTGAACCGCCCGATAATCCGCTATGGAGCGACTACCGATGAGGTAGGACTAAAGGGGAATAACATCCGTGTCAGTAATCTTCGTTTCTTGGCTGATGCTGACAGCGTAGCGAGAGGTTTAGATTTAGATTCAGGTTATTCAGGAGGCATTGTGGAGAATTGCATATTTGACTATGATACAAATACCAGTAATTTCGTCACAATGGTTCGTGTTGCACAATCTGATGCCGTTATTCAAGATAATGAATTTCGTGCAGAAGACACAGCAGGATGTGGTAAGGGTGTTGAACTCCTAGGAGGTTATGCTGACTTTTTGAAAGTTCGCAATAACTTCTTCTATGGGCAGTTTGATACTGTTGGAGACACAACCAACAATGCGGCGGCAATAGCTATCGCTGTTTCTCATGATTCTGGCGATACTGTATTAAGTGGTGTTGAAATTAAAGGAAACACCATCGTAAGTACAGATACCGCTGCGAGTGTTTTGATTCAGTTAAATGCTACGGGTGTTAGTCCTATTAGGGGTGTTGTTACAAACAACAGTCTTTATAGTTACGATACCGCAGCTACTGATAGCGACCAAATAAATCTTGGAGCTACAGGAGGATTTCTTCCACTTAATAACTTGTTTATTGATGGAGATTCAGATGTTCCTGAGTCAATTCTTGGTAGGCAAGCTAAGTTTGTTGGTTTACAAGATTCCTAACCTTGAAGGTTTACTTTGTCCGTCATTTCGACTGGCGGGCGAGTATAAATCTTTAAGGAAACATTATTAGTTTAATAAAAAATAAAATGAATGAAGAAAAACAAGAGACATCAGAACAAGAATCACCAGAGGCAACAGGCACTGAACCAGTTGCGATTGGAGAAACCACAGGAACAGAGTCCGCTCCAGCGAATTAAAAGTCGAATTACTAATTTAATTTATAAATAAAATGCAAAATAGTGAAGCAAGAAATTTTAGACACGCAATAATCAATGACCCTACTGTGTGGGGGGCATTTGATTCAAATTTTTGGCATGGCGATACGGCTAATTTAGCCTTTGATACTACCAAAAATATGATTAAAATTGGAGACACAGCACTTGTTGGTTCTGTTTCTTCTTTTTCCCAATATCTCTTTGGGGATTTTGAATTTACAATGGCGATAGATTCTTTGTCGCCAGATTCAAATGATTCTGTAAAGTATTTTGGGCTTCGTAATGCAGGAGACTCAAATAATCGTGGAGCGGCATTCTTTGATTTAGCTTTTGATACTTTAACAGGAGCAGATACTACCATAACACGACCATTTCGGGCTGTTGCTTACGATGAAGCTGGGAATAGAACTAGAAAAAATATCACTTGGGACACGAATTGGGGTGGAGGAGGCAGACTTACAAGATTCCGCATTCTTTGGGAGGAAGATGGATATAATTTCTTAGTCAATGATACGCTTTATGCTACTTTAGGCGGGGAAGTACGAACAGGACAAACTACAGCAGATCAAATAAATACTGCTATTCCACAAGCAATAAGATTGTCTAACAGGAGTTTGGATACTACTGATACAGCCGCAACTTCTCTTAAGTTATTGGTTATCAGAAATGCACGAATTGTAAATCCAAAGACAGTATTATAATTTAATTGAATAAAAATGCCATCAATTCCAATTCCTCCAACCGAATCAAGAAGATGGACGGGACCATATTTAGGCAACTACTATGGGACTCTTTGGAAGACTTTTAATGTGGATTTAGATAGGAGTGATGGTAAGATAATGCTCTCTCGGAGGATGGAAAGAATAGAGGATACTATTTCAGATTTTACAGGTAACAACGCTTATATGGCATTCCTACGCACTAACGCAGACTGTACAGATAGATATTGGGGATTACGAAATGTTGAAGGACTAGCTAAAACTGATGTAGCAAGTCCAGAAAATGCAACCTTACCTTCGGATTCTTGGGATACAGATGCTATCGCCAGCACACCTCAAACTCCTCGTGATTTCACGATAGGAGGTAACGATAGCCGAAATGATAGTGGACGAAACAAACTATTCGTGACAACAGATTCGGGGGACATAGCGGTTCTAAACGACACAGGCAACAACGCTTGGACGGCTTCTTGGTGGATAACCAAACAAGCTCAACCAGCTCTGACTCAAAATGTTTTGACCCGTCCGATAGATTACTTTCCTTTTAATGACATAACTTTAATCGGAAGTGGAAACATGATTCACACTGTGCCAGCACCTTCGTCTGATACAGTGAATGACACAGTGGCGTATAATCGCATTACCTTACCGAAAGACTTAAATGCAAGACACATCTTTCATACTTCTAACCGAGAATGGATTTTAACAGACCATAAATACGGAGGACAAGGGAAGATAGTAGAGTGGGATGGTTCTTCTGAACGATACAACAACATCCACGAAGCCTATGGAGTATCAGCTCTTTCGGGAGTGGATTACTACGGCACACCGATAGTCTTGAATGATAGAGGAGTGTTCCTAGAGTTTTCAGGGGCTAGTTTTCAACCAATGGTGCGAAGCAACCAGCAAATAGCCTTTCCTATATCCAGTGGAGGTTCACTCATATCGGGTTCAGATACCTCTATCGTAGTCTCAGTGGCTCCTAGAGGTATGACAGTGGGCGAGGATGGACTGATTTACATAAATGTAGATGCTATGCCTGCGGGAGTTCTAAAGAACGAACGCTTTACTGGTGGAATATGGTGCCTAAACCCAATGACAGGACAACTATATAACAAATACGCTTTAGGCAGATGGGGAGATAGTGTGGATTACGGACATCAGTGGATAAACACCGCAGGGGGTATAAAGTGGATTCCAACAGGTTTGACTTCAAGAAATCTTTTAGTAGGAGGGATAATAAACACCACCGCCACCGCAGGCGCTCAAACAGGAATCTGGCTCTTGGAATCAGAAACAACCTTGACACCAACTAAAGGTTATTTCATAACTCAATTCATACCCTCCAGCGAGATACAAGACCAATGGGACACTATCTGGGTGAAGTTTAAGAGATTTATGACCACTGGAAGTCAGATAATCGTCAAGGCAAGAAGCACTCGTTCACTTACTCTATCCAATCGCAGACCGCTTTTAGCCACGATAACTTGGACTTCTACTACGACATTTACCTTAAACCTAACTGCCGCCGATGACGCTCTCGCAGTGGGAGACGAGGTAGAAGTAATGAATGGAGTGAACGCTGGAATTTTGGCTCACATCACTACAATTTCAGGCAATCATTCGGCTCTCCAAACTATAACCATAGACGAAACAGTAGCCACAGGTTCCAGTACATCTATCGGCAGATTTGAAAGATGGAAAAAGTGTGGAGTGCTAACCAACACGAGTAAATACGAGGATGTTTTGAACATCAGCTTGAATGGAAGTTTTGTGCAACTGAAAGTAGAACTTCGTGGGCTTGCGAACGAGCAAGAACTCAGTGAAATGATTTTAAATTTTAATAGTAATTTGTATAACAAAAAATAAAATGCCACTAGGAACATATAATTACACTTTACTTAAAAGAAATCTAAATGGGATGATACATAATCGCATTGATAATTTGAATACAGGTTCAGATACTAATGTTGAAAGAGATTTAATCAATCGTGCAGTTCGGGATGCCCTGACCGACATAGAGTTTCGTGGAAACATAAGAGAAGTAACTTTGACTCCTTCCTTAATGGACGAAAATTTTGAATATGTTTTACCTTCCGATGTGAAAGCTGACAACATAATAGACCTACGACCACAATCAGGCGAACGAGAAGAGTTTAGTGAGTTTAATCTAGTCTCTCCTACCGAATTTGACCGAAGAAAAAACCGAGAAAAGAACATTGCAACGATTTTAAATAACGACTTGACTCGTTCTTTACGAGTGGCTTCAGATATAGATAACATCTCAACCCAAGTAAGCACTATGGAAGATACTAACTGGAGAACCTTTGATACTGATGCGGTAAATGATTCAGATGTGAAAGTGGATAACGATGATTTCATAGAAGGCAACGGCTCAATTAGATTTCAAACTGACACCACTGATACTACTGATAGCACTGTGGGCGTGCAGAACACATCTATATCAGCTTTTGACCTTTCCTCCTATCTAGCGAGGGGTTCAGCTTTTGTAGATGCCAAACTCACTGTGGCGGATACGGGTATTCACCAAATTTCACTCAGATTAGGCTCGGATTCTAACAACTATTACCAAGTTTCCGATTCAAATCAGAATGACTGTTCAGCTTTTCAAGCAGGTTGGAATAAGATTAGATTTGACTTACAAAACAAGACGACTGTAGGAACACCCGCAGACACTGCGATAGACTATGCGGCACTCTTTTGGTCAAGAGACACAACCACCACCGCTCTCTTGCACTTGAATGACACTGATTGGGGCTTTGATAATCTAAAACTCGCACGGGGTAAATACTACAAACTTTCTTATTACACTCGTAAAATTTGGCAAGACACTACTCTGGCTCTTTCAGAGAACTCCTCAACCGATTCCGAAGCGTTAATGCTTCAAAATGACGAAATAAAACCAGTGCTTCTAAAGATGGCGGAATATGCTTCACAAAATCTAAGAGACCCTCAAGACGAACAGAAATTTGCCAATGATTTTAAGATTGCAAAGATGGAATACCTAATGAAAAATCCAAGTCAGGCGGGAATAACAACCTCTTCTTATTACAACTTTAGAGACCAAGAAGAAGATTTATCAGATAGCGATACATAACAATGGGCGTATTTAACTTTTTTGTACAAAATGAATACACAGGCACACGACCGATAGCTCCAACTCCAACGATTGAGCCAGTGATTTACCCTACCAATCCGCCCTACATTCTCCCACCACCTAGACCTCAACCACCTTTAAGAATGCCAATACCCCTAATCAATGTCGCAGGGCAAACTCGTTTAACTAATGGAAGTTTAATCTCGCCTAACTACAAGCAAAATGAAACAGGCTGGGCTGTGGACGCTGAAGGTAACGCTGAATTTAACTCTGGTGTATTCAGAGGTCGCTTTGAAATCGGTGGCACGACTATTACCATAACCACCGATGATGACATCCAAGAAAACCTTAATTTAATAAGTACTCAAGGAGGTGGAACGCTCTTTTTACAACCTGGAACCTATCAATTAACTGCCGACATTTCAATTCCTAGTGGAGTAACATTGCAAGGCGTGTCCCGTGATGAAGTTATCCTAGACTGCGATGGAACTTACGCAGTAAAAATCGCTGGCACGAATGTGTATTCCACAGGGACAGTAACCATCAACAACGGAGCTACTACCCTAGAAGGTGTAGGCACGACTTGGACAGCAGGAATGGTAGGAAGGTATGTTCTTCTCGATGGATTATGGTATGAAATCACTGCTAGAACTGACAATGACACTATTACGATAGAAACATATCAAGGAGTGAATTTAGCAACTTCGGCATATGTAATAGCTGATACAAATTTTACCGCTCAATTAAATAAAGTAACAGTAACAGGGGCTACTGGCTCAGGGGTGGTAGTGCAATATTCAATGGAATCTACTTTGTTTGACATTGTGGTTTATGGTTGTGGCACAGGTATAGATATGGATTATGTAACCTTTCCAATTTTACAAACAACTTCTAACGAGAATGGAGTTAATTTAAATATGAATTTTGTGGAAGGTTTTAAAATAGACTTCTCTGAATTTAATTTCTCTACTACTGGGGCAGGTGTAATAATGACGGACACAAAAAATGCTACCTTTTTTGACTCTTCAGCAAATGACAATACTGGAGATGGCATAAACTTAACAAATTGTGATTTGATAGCATTTATTTCTTTTGATAATTCTGGCAATGGCGGTCAGGGAACGGAACTTGTTTCTGGGTGTGATGGAAATACATTTAGTGATGGGTCTTTTGATGATAATACTTCCGATGGATTAAAAATTACAGCAACTTCAGATAGAAACACAGTTGTGGCTATGGAAATCACAGGCAACGGCGGCTACGGTATAAACATCGCCGCTTCTACTTGCGACAACAATCAAATAATCGCTCCTGCTTTTGATACTAATTCTAGTGGAAATATAAATGATAGTGGGACGAATACTTTTGTGAGTCCAGAAACATCAGTGAGTTATATAGCAGGACACGCTATAACAGCAGGTAATGCAGTTTATATATCAAATGGAACTATAGGTCTAAAAGCAATTATAACAAACTCGTCAGATAGTGGTTTACAAAATATGGGAACTCTTGGAGAGGAACAGATTGCTCAAAGTGTTGTGCCAACTACTACTATTTATATAAAGCAAATTAAAATAAAGATGCAGAAACAAGACACTCCAACTGATGATGTTCAAGTTCAAATTCAATCAGATAGTAGTGATGCACCTAGCGGAACAGTGATAGCAACAAGTGATGCACAGGATGTTCAAGCAAGCGCGGTATATACTTTTACATTTTCTACCGCTCAACAACTCACCGCCTCTACAAAGTATTGGTTTGTAGTTCAAAGAACTGGAGCATTGGGTGATACTCATTATTACAAAATAGCTTATGGAGATAACTTTATCTATGCTCCAGGACATAAAGAAAGTCTCAATGATGGTGTTTGGTCTGAAGATGCCTCTCCAGATGTAGATATTTATTTTGATTTATATGAACTTCTACCAAGCGGATATGTAGGCAAAGCAGAAGCAGATGTAACAGGAAGATATGAGAATTTTATAGGATTTGCTTCTGAAACAGTTGCTACTAATGCTAGTGTTAAAGTAAAGCTTTCTGGAGAAATTTCAGGATTATCAGGATTAACTGTTGGTCAATTATACCTTTCAGACACTGCTGGGGCAGTATCTTCATCAGCTGGGACAAATTCCCGAAAAGTAGGAATTGCACTTTCTACCACAAAATTAATAATAACAAATATATGGTAAAATAAACATATGGCACAAGATTTAAGTTACAACACATATCAAAATATAATCGGAGACCCTAAAACAGGGGGAGGAAAAGCAAAAGATTACGCTCTTGCTTATTTAGAGAGTAAAGGGGCAATTACAGGAGAACAAAAGAATCGATATCTTCAATCTCTTGGATACAATACAAGTGCAAATATGGTTACAAACCGAGCAGGCAGAAGTGCTTTTGATGCTGGTGCTTTTTTGAATCAATTTAACACCAACTCAACTTTAGCAAATGAGTTTTATAATAAAGTAGGACTGGGAACAGAAGAGGCAAGACAAAATTTTGCGTCTGGCAGAGTTACTCCTGCTTCCAAAAGACCAGAAAATGCACAAGCAGTGGCTCAAGATGCTATCACCTCCAGTAATGGTCAATCCCCTCAAAATCTAGTCAATCAAATCCAAAATCAAGGCACTCAAACTCCAGCTTTAACTTTAACAGGTGGAAACTTACAACAAGGTTCTAGTGGTGCGAATGTATCACAACTTCAACAACTTTTAGGTGGATTGACTGTGGATGGAAAATTTGGAAACTTAACCAAACAAGCTGTAATGGATTTTCAAAGAAAAAACGGGTTGAAAGTAGATGGCATTATTGGTCCTAAAACTTTACAAGTTTTGAATGCAAAATTTGGAGGTGGTGCAACTAAAGGAAACACTGGTGGAACTTCACCTGACTATGATACAACCACAGGTCTTTTAACTGATGCAGGAAAAGCTAAAGGTTTGCCAGAAGTAAATAAGCCTACAATCTCAACTTCAGGTCAAGCGAGGACTGCGAAGCAGGAAAGAAAGGCGGAGATTGAAAGAATAAAAGCGGAACTAGAAGGAAGCATTGAAGAACCTACACCTTATAAATCTTTAGAGGAATTTGACAAATTGCGAAAAGAAAAAGGAGTAGTTGCTGATGAAGAAGAACTTGCTTCAATCCAAAATGAAGCCCGAATGGCTAAAGAGGAATTGAATCAGTTAAAACAAACCGCAGGCAAAGAAGTAGGGATGGGTGGATACACTGGGCAAATAAGCGAAGCAGAACGAAATCTCAACTTCAGGATGGAGAGTCTATCCCTACGAGAGCAAGCAGTAGTAGGAAGATTAAATACTAAGAATGCTTACATAAACTCTGCTCTTGAGTTAGGTAAAGAAGACTATAAAACAGCTTTAACTAACTACAACAACGAGTATAGTAAAAACCTAAAAGCGGTGGAACTTTATAATAATGAACTTTCTGACCAGAAAAAAGATGCTTTGACTGCATTTGAAACTATATCTAATCTTGTAACTGAATCAGGTAAAGCCCTAACACCACAATTAAGCCAGCAACTAGATACTCTAGCTCTGCAAGCAGGACTACCCACTGGATTATTCCAAGAAGCAGTTGCAGGTTTGCAAGCTAAAGAAAAAATGGATAATGTTAAGATTGTAGATAATGGGGATACTAAAGATTTATATATGTGGACAACTGATGCGAATGGTCTACCTCATTTGAAACTAATTCAATCAGTTCCTTCGGTCAGCGGTAGTGATGGAAATGATGATGATTTTACTAAAACAGAGCAAAAATCTTATGAGGCATTTAAGGCGGAAATTTCCACTTATTCTGATTCTAAATCAGCGTTAGATGACTTGGTTGCAAACAGAGCAACTATTATAAAATCTATCGGACAAAGTGGTTATGATAAATTAAAAAACGACATCAATAATCATTTTAATCCAAATAAAGGAACGAATGTTAATGGAACTTTTTACGCAGACACGGGAAATTCAGATAGTGCATACCCATCAACACCAAACATAGATACAGAAATTAGTAACTTTTTATTTAATTAAATGGGATTTGGTAATGTAACAAAACTAAAAACTGGATTCGGTTCGATAGGTTCAACTAGCAATGAACTAAATACTTCACCTGGATTATTAGAGACTGCTCAAAATGTAGGACTTGGAGAAAAAGCCAAAAGCATCATTGAGCCAAAAAAAAATCTTTCAGTCTTGCAGAGATTAAGTTCTGGTTTGGGAGCATTTAACCCCGCTGATGCTATTCTTACAGGTTATGAGAAAAAAAGTATTTGGAGTGGCATAACAGATTATATTCACGATGTGGGACTTGGATTAGCTGAGGGAATTACTGGAAAAGATATTGATAAAAGTGAGAGACGAACATTTAAAGATGTGGCTGAAGTTGCTGGGATAGAGAATAAGATTTTAAAAGGTGGACTAGGATTTTTAGGTGATGTGCTACTTGATCCTTCAACGTATTTTGGCGGAGCCATTGCTAAAGGCATTTTAAAAGGAACAAGTGTCGGAACTAATGTAGCCTTGAAAACTTTAGGAAAAGTAGCACCGAAAGCTGAAGAAGGGTTAAGACTTGCAGGACAGGGTATAAAAGAAGCTGGGGGTAAAGCGTTTAAATATGGTTTTGGAACTTCAAAAGGATTACCTGAAAAAGCATTGGAAATACAGAGTAAACTAGCAAAAACAAAAGAGGGAATAGTTGCGTCTAATCTTGCACGTCTTGGGACTGGCACACTGTCAAAATCCCAACAGGAAGAATTGGTGCAGAAACTTCTCGCTGGTAAGAGGGCGGAATTTGCTACTCGTGAAGCAGGAAAAACAGGACAAGAAATAGTAAAAGGTTTACCTAAAAATGATGATGAGCTTTTATTAGCGATTGATGACACTATTGATCATCTTTCTTCTACAAAAACAGGGGCTGATCCAATAGAAGCTTCTAGTTTTCTTAGTGGTGTTAAAGATAAATTAACCAATAATAAGGCTATAACAGGAGGAGAAAGGAGTATGGCATTTGATTTAATTAAACAGGGGCAAGCTGAAATTTCACCTAAAATTGCTGGAGCAGTTTCTGCTAGAAAAGTCGCACAATCTGCTGACCCACTAGTTCAAAAAACTATAACAGAACAAGCGACACGTTCACAAAAATTTGCCAAGCAAGCAGGTATTAAAGACCCTTACGAAATTTATTTTCCAGGACTTAAAAACGATAGTGTAAAAAACTTTTTAGAAGGCACTAAAGTATTGAAAGTAGGCAGTCAAGGGTATTTGAAACAATTTAAAAATCTTTTAAAAGATGATCAACTGATAAAGAATCCAGCCGAAGCGTTTGCTAAACGGGAATGGGATATTGCAAAAGATAACATTGTAAAAAGCGAATTGAACCACGCAGTTAAACAATATGGTAAACCTCTTACAGCTTTTAAGAGTGCTGACGAGGCTCTCAAAGCAGGATATAAAATAGTAAAAGAAAAAGGAATGTTTGGAAAAGAAATCGGTTACCTGAAAGATGTAGATAAGAAATTTCTTGATAATCTAATCAATCCCGAATTTACAAGCATAGATATGATTGCTAAGGCGACAGGATTTGATGCTTTGACTTCATTATTTAAACGTTCAGTGACTGGTTTGTTTCCTGCTTTTCACGTTCGTAACTTTGTATCAGGACATATACAAAACTTTGAAACACTAGGTATTGGAGCGTTAAATCCTAAAATGATTGCTAACGGTCAAAAGATGGCGTGGAAATTAGCAAGAAACGATAAGTCTTTATTTAAAGGTCAATTTGGTAAAGAAATGAAAGCATTTGCGAATAGATTTGGAACTTCATCTTCATACATTGCAGATATAGCGGATGCTACAAAAGGTGTAGGAAACATACCTGGTAAGATTTTAAGTAAGGGAAGTCTGAAAGAAACTGCAAAAACACTAGGATTGGGACAACAAGCTATCCCATTTCGTTCTGCTAGAGCAATAGGAAATTTTATAGAAACCCAACAAAAAGCTACTGCCTATCTCACAGCTTTAGGAAATGGCAAAAGTGTCAAAGAAGCTTTAGATTTAGCGACTCGTGCAGGATTTGATTACAGGACTTTAACGGGTTTTGAAAGCAAGATAATGAGACGTATAATTCCTTTCTATTCTTTTACTCGTAAAAATATAGAACTTCAACTAAAAACTTTAGGGGAAAGTCCTCAAAGAATAAATCAAGTAATGAGACTGGTGGATAATATCGCAGGAGATATTTCAAAAGAAGAAAAAGATGCTCTGCCAGACTACGCAAAAGAAGGATTCACAGTAAAGACAGGAACTTCAGAATCAGGATTGCCAGAAATTGCTACTGGATTTGGCACACCGATAGAGGCATTTACTGGACTATTTGGATTTGGTGATAAGTCTATGATAGAAAAACAACTTTCAACTCTAAATAACATAATTAAAGCTCCGCTGGAACGAGCGGTGGGTAAAGACTTTTTCCGAGATAGACCACTTTCTGAAGTCATAGAAGCCAATGAGTATTCTAAAATGCCTCAATTTGTAAAAGACTTCTTGGAACTAAAAGAAGTTAAATCAAAAGATTTCAAAACAGGTAAAGATAAAGTCAAATACACTGCTGATCCATATAGACTTCATTTATTGAGACAACTTCCAACATCAAGAGGGGTTAGCACACTCTATAATATATATAATGGAGATGTAACCACGAAATCAAGACTACTATATGGATTGACGGGAGTTAAACCAAGAGCAATAGATTTGGAAACCGAACAATACTTCAAAGACAAAAAACAACAGGATGCCTTAGAAGATTTATTATTAAGGTCGGGTATAATTAAGAAGTTTGAAAATGTTTACATTCCGAAAGAAAAAAAAGGGGGATTTGGTAGTTAGCACTGCCAACCGCCTTTCCCATAATCAATGCAGTCAGTAGCAGGAGAGTTAGAGCTAAAGTTAGAAGTAAATATAAGTATAATCAATCCCCAAAATATGATAAAAACAACCCAACCATTATTTTTAGTAAATTCTTTCATATAGGGATATTACCATAATTATGATAAAATAGCAATATGATTAAACAATGCCAACAATGTAATAAAGAATTTGAAACTTTTCCAAGTAATATTAAAAGGGGAAAGGGTAAATTTTGTTCCAAAAATTGTCATAGCGAATCTATGAGAGGAATTATGCGTTCAGAAAAAACGATACAAAAAATGCGACAAGCAAGGTTAAAAAATCCGATGAAATATTGGTTAGGTAAGAAAAGACCCGATATTAGTATTCTATTCAAAAAAATCAATACGGGAAAAAAGTTTACAGAAAAACACATACAAAATCTAAGCACTTCTCATAAGGGTATACCTTCTACATCTACAACTAAATTTAAAAAGGGTCATGTTCCGTTTATTAAAGGTAAGAAAGGTATATTTTTTCACACAGAAGAACATAAGGAAAAGATGAGAAAATTACACATTAATCATCCTAACCGAAAATTTAAAGATACTAATATTGAACTTAAAATGGAGAAACTCTTGAAACGATTAGAGGTAGATTATCAAAAACAAGTTCCATTATTTAACATAGCTCGTGTTGATTTCTATATTTCAAACAAAAATCTTGTGATTCAATGCGATGGTTGCTATTATCACGGTTGCTCAATACATTATCCTAATTTTCACCAAGATAAACAAGAACGAGATATGAGACAAGATGAGGTCTTGGAGAGAAATGGACTAAAAGTAATTCGTTTCTGGGAACACGAAATTATGTCTCCTAATTTTAATATTCTTAATTTAGTAAACTGATATAATAAACAAAAAGATAGAATCAAGATTATTAGAAGCCACAAAATAACATGATACAAGAAATACCAATAGAAACAATAGGAGAATATCGAGAACCCACTGTGGAATCCACCACAACGCCTGAAACTGCCCCAGAACCAGAGAAAAAGGAAGAACCTAAAAAAGACCCACTAACTAAAAAGATGGATAATTTAGAGGCAAAAATGAAAGAAATGGAAGGGAAGAAAGAATCTAGAGACGATAAAGAAATGAAAGACATGATGAAAGAACATAAATCTGAAATAAAAGATAGAGATACTGAAATCAAAGACCTTAAAAAACAACTTAAAGATAAGGAAAAAGAAGTTAAGAAATTATTAAAAGAAGTTAAGGAAGCGTTGGACGATGGCGAAGAATAAAGAAAAACTTAAAAAGATATTCTTAGAAAATGCTTCTCCTGAAGAGAAAGATATTTATTTATTAAAAAACAAGATTAGAGAACTAGAGCAAAAACCAATACCTGAAAAAATTATAGAAAAGACTGAGGTTGTAAAAGAGGTAACGATTCCTCAAACTGGTGAAGAGATTGTAGTAAAAATAAACGAACTAGAACTAATAGAACCAAAACAAATAGATTTCGTTCATATTAAAAACTTTCCTTGGCATATCATTAAAGATAAACAAGGAAATGATTTGATCACTTGGGGAAATTCACTTTTAACTATTGATGAAGTAGACGGAAATCCTAGTGTTTCACAAGTAATAGGTATGACTTTCCCTAATGGTTCAGTAACAGATGATGGGGATAATACTGTAACTTTAGATCTTTTAACCCCTACGACTGCTGATTCTACTTACCTTAAACTCGACCAGACCACGCCGCAGATATTATTTCCGTCATTGACTATGCGAGGGAACGCTCTAACGGATGGAGCGGTATATGGAGCTGAAGTTCTGCCAGACACAGGCTGGGTGTATGGGACAAATTGGGGTGGGGATTTCGCAACAGGATTTACACATACGGGAGGTTCAGGGACTCTCTCTAATCCTGTAACCGCTGTCGCCGGCACAAATTATAAATTCTCATGGATTATTACAAATTACACTAGTGGAAGTTTAAATATTAATTTTGGTGGGATGACAGTCAATACTGGAGGTGCTTCTGGTTCAGGAGTCGTAACGGCGACTTCTGCAGGGGCATTTTCCTTATCTATCCCCATCTTCAGCAATTTCGCAGGGACTATTCAAGTATCTGTTAAGGAGGTGTCCTCATTCGCAAGCTCTCTTTTGACGATACAAAACTCCAGCTCTAGCGACATCTTGAACTTAAGAGCAGATTCAACGAATTTATTTTTTGGATTAAACTCTGGAAATAGATTGTCGGTTGGAATCTACAACACTTCTCTAGGTTCTAATACCTTGGCACTTTCTGTCGGAAGCTATAACACGGCGGGGGGGGCATCGGCTCTGGCTCTTAATACTACGGGGAATTACAATTCTGCTTATGGCGCGCTGGCTCTGGCATCCTCCACTACTTCGAGTCTTAATACTGCGAATGGATATAAATCGCAATATGCTGTTACTACTGGTGCGAGCAACACTTCTTTAGGAGCAAACACACTTACCGCTATTACGAATCAAAGCAATAATACTGCGATTGGTTCTGGCACCCTCGCTCTTGCAACGTCCTCTGATAACACCGTAGTAGGCTCCGGCGGTGCGCCGATATTAACATCTGGAAGTGGAAACACTGGACTTGGGAAAGGCGTGTTTGCGCTTCTTACGACTGGTTCAAGTAACACTGCCATTGGGTCAGGTGTATTAAGCAAAATCACAACAGCGAGCAATATTTCTGCCTTTGGGATAAACGCACTTCTTAATCTCACGACCGGAACTAGTAACACAGCGATGGGACAGTCAGCGGCAGAAAATCTAACAACTGGAACAAGTTCAGTTGCGATAGGAACCCAAGCTCTTTATGGCGCACGAATGGGCACCGAGCAAGTGGCAATAGGCTCCCGCTCACAGTTTAATTCTATAACAGGGACAAAGAACACCTCTGTCGGAAGCGCATCTCTTGAAAATCTTAATCCTCCTTCTACAAGAGCAATAGGGACATATACGGATTATTCAGGAACGGTCGCTGGAACCGTAAACGTGTCCACGACTTCACCGCATGCTTTTGCTGTTGGAACTACTCCCGGCGTTAAGATATTCGGGTCCACTTCCTACGATGGCGTTTACACAGTCACGTATATTGACACCACGCATTTCTATATCACGCACTCGTTTGTGGCTTCAGCAATTGCAGGATATGTAGTTCTCGATGGCGAGGGAATCGATAACACGGCAGTTGGCTGGTCGGCGGGAAAAACATCTACCCGAGGTTCTTATAACACTTTCATCGGAGACAGTGCGGGGTTTAATGCTTCTCAATCTGTGACTGCAAGCAATAGCACCGCAATAGGTTACGGTGCTTATACGACAGCTAGTAATCAAGTGGTGATAGGAAATACAAGTGTTACTCAAACTCTGTTAAACGGCAACGTCGGCATCGGGACGACAGACTTAGACGGAACGCCAGCAATAGGAAGATTAACTATTAAAGGAAGCACTAATGACGGCTCAACTAACATTTTAGTTGGCAGAGATAGCGATGAAGCGAATGTATTTAGTGTGGATACGAATGGGATGATAACTGGTTCAGCTTTGGCTGTAACTGGAACAGGTGGAACAGGATATATCACTCTCGTATCCCAAGCATCCAACCCTTCTGCACCTGTTGCGGGAACTCTTCTACTTCATTCTTCAACCGTAAATGGCTTTACCCGAATGGAGCAAGACAATGAAGCGACAACAAATTTAGTTATAGGAAGAGATAACGTATTTATCGGAAAAAATACATCAGGCGTAACAATAAGTAAAGGACAAGCAGTTTATACCACTGGTTCAACTGGAAATGTGCCTAATATCGCAAAAGCAAAAGCCGATTCTGCAACAACAATGCCTGCCACAGGAATAGCTATGGATGATATTCTTGATAATGCTTTTGGACAGATTATGATATTAGGGGTGCTTGCTAATTTTGATACTTCTGCATTTTCCACTGGAGACCAATTATATTTAAGTCCAACAACTGCTGGAGAATTAACAGCTACTCGACCATCAGGGACAACTAATTTTGTTCAACTTCTTGGAAGAGTCCTTGTAGATGGAATAGGTAATGGTTCTTTACAGGTAACGATAGCTCCCTTTATTGGAAACTCGGAAACAGGCACGAACGCCGCTACTTGGACTGGAACAAATATAACTCTTGGAGGTTCTTTGGGGTTGACTGGTACACGAGTAGTAAAAGGTTGGTTTACAGACATAGAGTCTACAAATATGCCAACAGTGGGGGGGACTTCTTTATCTTCCACATTTGAAGCATTAGCAAATAAAGCAACTGGTTTTGGAACTTTAAATGATACTTTATATCCAACGACGCAAGCAGTGGCTACTTATGTGGCAGCTCAGGTAGTTGGGCTACTTGATTATCGTGGAAGTTACGATGCTTCAACAAATCTATTTCCTGCCACTGGCGGTTCAGGTATATTAGGAGCAATTTTGAAAGGAGATTTTTATATAGTTTCTGTTGCTGGAACTTTGGGTGGAACTGCTGTAACAGCAGGAGATTTAATAATCGCATTAGTTGATACACCCGCCCAGACTGCTTCTAATTGGGATTTAATTTCAAATGAGTTAGGCTATACACCTGCAAATAATGTTCTTTCAAATCTTGGAACGGTAGCAATAAACACTTCTCTAGTTTCAGATACAGATAGTACAGATAGCATAGGAAGTACAGGAGTTAGATGGCTAAAAGGTTGGTTTGATGATATGGAAACAACTAATATGCCTACTGTGGGTGGAACAGCGATTTTGACTTCACTAACAGCTCCACAATTCACAACCATCGAACTAGGACACGCTTCTGATACAACTTTAGCTCGTGTATCGGCAGGAGTTATTTCGGTAGAGGGAGTTACCATCCCAACTATTTCAAGTACATCCACTTTAACGAATAAACGCATAAACCCTCGCTTGGTAACTGCCGCTTCTTATACCACAGACACAGGAACTTCCCTAGATGTTTCCACTTGCGACCAATTTGAAATTACCGCACAGGCAGGTGCGTTATTATTTAATGCACCTGGGGGAACACCAGTTGGTGGGAACAAGTTAATTATAAGAATTAAAGATGACGGAACTGCAAGAGCGTTAACTTATAATGCAGTTTTCAGAGCAATGGGAGTTGCTTTGCCTTCCACAACTGTATTAAGTAAAACACTTTATATGGGATTTATTTATAACGCCACAGATACTAAATGGGATTTAGTAGCTTCGGCACAGGAGGCATAATTTTATGAGCGTAGTATTTACAGACAATTTCACAGTAGATTCTGACATAGACATTGATGATTACCCAGCAGGTAGTATTGACTATGCCTATAACGCGGGTTCGGGAACTAATATGCAGGTTATTGCTTCTACGGATAAAGCAACTGTTAGCGTTACGACAACTCAAGTTAAGGTTAGAATAATAGATGCTACTGTTCCAACTGGCAACCAAGAAATAACAGCAGACATTTCTTGTGCTGATAGTTATTCTTCAGGAGAAGTCATTGCTCGAATGGCAACAAGTGGAAATTTAGAAAATTTTTACATGGCAAAAGTGGAACTCACTAATGCTGAGGAATGTAGAATATATCGTTGTGATGATGGAAGTTTTACTTTAATTGCTTCAGCGGATAGAGGATTCTCTGGAGCGCAGACAATAAATGTTAGACTGAAAGTAACAGGAACGGGAGCCACAGTATCTATCGAAGCTCAATTTGGAGCAACTGCGGTTCTAACGGTCGATGATACAAGTGCAAGTAGAAAAACATCAGGTCCTCCTGGTATCGGAGGATGGACAAGTTCTACTGCTATAATAGTTGATAATGTATCGGTCGATAATTTAATTACAAGTCAAGGAAATTTTTTATCATTATTTTAAAAACATGGGAACAACAATAAAAATAGACGATGATTCATACGAGATTACTAAGTCAAAACCAGCTTCGGAAGAAAAAATCCGAGTCTCAGTTAAAGAGACTAAACAAAGACTGGAGTCAGTGCTTGCGTCAATAGACCAAATTCAAATAGCTATTGAAATGAAACAAACTGAACTTATACCATTAAAGGCTGAAAGGGATGAATTGAAAGACAAAATACGTCAAGCAAAAGAGGTCGGGATTATTACAGAAGAAATAAAATAATGGACAATAATAACACAAAAATTATAAAAACGTTTCGGGGAGAAATAATCTTCCTTATTTCCTTTGTAATTTTTGTAGCTGGAATTTTAGGAGCGTATTATAATCTGGTGAAAGATGTGGCGGTGATGAAAAATGAATATTTAAATCAAACTGCCCTTTTAAAAACACATATAGAAGGATATGACAAACACGTTTCTATCAATCAAGAAGACCATGATATTTTAACAACCATTAAGTATAAATTAGGTATATGATAATTCAAAAATACATACCAACTAATACCAAACGAAGACCAGGAATACCTATTTCAGGGGTAAAGTTTATTGTGGCACACGACACTGGTAATCCCAATTCAACCGCTATGCAAAATGTGGATTATTACATAAAATCTGCTAACGAAATGGAAGCATCAGCTCATACTTTTATAGATGATAAATATATCATTGATTGTATCCCAAAAAATGAGAAAGCATATCATGTTAGAAGAATCGTAACTACTGATAATGAAATCTACGGACTAGATGCTATTGACTGGTCTTTGGGGGTAGAATTATGCTATTTTCCACAAGACAGGGAACGCTCTAAAATCGCTTATAACAACTATGTGGAGTATATTAAAGGATTATGCCAAGACTACAAATTAAACCCTACTACGGACATTATAGGGCATTACCGCCTAGACCCTACACGAAGAACAGACCCTTTGAATGCTTTTAAAGTCATCGGTAAAACTTGGGAACAATTTATTCAAGATATAACTCCAACAACCCAAAGAATAGACAAAGAAAAAATCAAAAGTGATATTATAAATTTACTTAAATTACTATGATGAGAGGAAGATGTTTTTTAAATTCAAGACATGACGACTATGCCGAAAATGACTTTTCTTGGCTTAAAGGTCGAGATGATTTTATAAATAATAGAAATAAAACAATGTCAAAAACTTACACAGGTTTAATTATAGTGCTTTTGGGTTGGTTGGGTCTAGCAGATTATGTTGTTGAAAGTGAAATTTCAACTTTGGTAGATGGTATAATTCAAGGAGTAGGTATTGTGTTATCTTTCTATGGGCGATATAAAGCAGGCGGTGTCAATGTGTTAGGAATTAAAAACTAATTCGGTAACTAAAACTTGTAGCAGGATTTCCACCTTTTTTAGGTGGATTTTCTGTTTTAAGTGGTATAATATATTTGAAAGGAATAGCTCTATGATAGGCGATAAAGGTTGGAAGACGGTTACTTGTTCCCAGTGCCAAAGCCGATTCCCATTTGCGTGGGTGCTGGAGAAGAAGAACGGGGCGAAAGAATTGCAGTATTTATTCTTTTGCTCAACCATGTGCGAGGAACGATACGCACTCAAACATCAAGGGAGGGTTGTTCAAACCTCCCCACCAACATTCGTTCACCATCCAAGTGTATGAAAATCCACTTTGGAAAGGTGCAACGATACGTCGTTAAAGTGGTGCGAGAACATCGCCGATTCCCCTATCGTAAAAGAGGGAAGAAAGGAAGGTGAATATCTTGGCAGTTCGGAAAGACGAACATTTCTAGCGGGCTTCAAGTTCGCTAGATTTTAATTCACCGTCCTTATCACAAATTTCACAATTCTTTTTTCCTGCTACGCATTTTATTTCAGATGGTTCTTCATCGGGATAATCGTGAAAAGCATCTGAAATCGCTCCTCCTTCTAAACAAGCGGATAACCAATGCACCGCAAGTCCGATAGGTATTCCAATCCAGCCCATAGTTAAATAACAAATTAAAAGAAGAATCACAAAAAACCACAATTCTCGCCAATTTATAAAATCAATCATTTCATTAAAAAAATATCGATTGTATTCTGCGTTTACTTGTTTACATCCCTCGCAAGGTTCTTTACCAAAAGTATGTTGCATTGTTTTATTATACACTTTTGGTATAATTAACATACAAGTCCATTTCAAACTGCCGAACAGAGGGAGTGGAATCGGCGAAAACGCTTCTGGTGGAATAAGCGTAGTAACTTAAATAACCAACCACCAAACTTCCGGTGTATGTTCGGAGTAAACTGGAAGTGGTATTAAATTAGAAAAGGGGCGTCAACTTTCATTGATAGCCCTTTTTCGTTTAGAGTTATCCACATCATTGATTGACATTAAGTAAAATTTTTGCTAACCTTTTTTTATGGAACAATATATCGTGAATAACTTAATAGGATTGTTCGCAACAGGCATTAGTGTTTCATTCCCTTTCACGAGGGAGTTCCAAAACACTAATGCCTTTTGCGTGCAACTATATGGATAACGGATGGATAAAATTACACAGAAAAATAACAGAAAACCCGATTATACAAAGACCAGTTTATTTTGCGTTGTGGATAATGTTGTTATTAAAAGCTAATCATAAAGAAAACAAAATGATGTGGAATGGGGGAATTATTGTTATAAAAGAAGGACAAATGATAACAGGTAGGAAAGAGTTATCTAAAGAGACTAACATACCAGAGTCCACTATTGAAGATATTTTAAAATACCTAGAAACCCAACATCAAATCCAACAACAAAAAACAACAAAATATCGTTTAATAACAATAGTTAATTGGAAAGATTATCAAAAACCCGACACTAAAAGCAACAACAAAGCAACAACAAAGCAACAACAAGCCGACACAAACAAGAATGATAAGAATGTAAAGAATGATAAGAATATAGAAAGAGATGCACACTCAAACAATATAAATCAATTTTCATTTTTTAATGGAATAAGAGATTTAATTGAAAATAAGGAAACAGAAGAATCAGAACTTATGCGTAAGTTTTTACAGAGTTTAGTAGAGAAATATCCAAAAGCAACGAAAGAACTATTATGGACAGAAATAAAAAAGTTTTACAACTATTGGACAGAAATGAACTCAACTGGAACAAAGCAACGATGGCAAAAGCAGACAGTGTTTCAGGTGGATAGGAGATTATTGACTTGGTTTGGGAGGATCAATCAGTTTCAAGGGTCGAATATTAAAAAAAGAACAATATCGGTTTTCAAACCGGAAAAAGATGATTTATAGATTAGTTCTATCAAACAAAGAAGAGATATGCGTATCTGAGGCCGAGTTTAATTACTTCAAGGAAAATATGTCTAGTAATTTCATTCAATTAGAGGGTGGAATTATAAATCCATCTTTTGTAGTATCTATTTTAATAGATGAAGAAGGAACGTATAAAGATAATATAAAAAGAATGAATTTGATTGGGAAAAATGAAATATCCCCAGAAGATTATGAAGAATTACGCAAGGGAATTTATGATAAGGAAAGAAAAGGTTTATCCCACATAAGTCAATTATTAGGAAAATATAATAAAAAATTATTAAAATGAATAAAGAAAATCCATCAGATGGAGCAATAATGAGCGAAACTTTTATTAAAAATTGTAAAAAAGATATTGCTAAATTTGGCTTTGGGGGAGAAGAATATACCCAGTTTTTAATATCAGTGAAAGCAATGAAAGATAGGGATACGGTTGTGAAATATCCCAACAGTGAGATGTCTGAATATAGAGAAAAATATCTACGAAAAAATGAATATAGTATCGGAGATTCGCTACAGTTGGATAAATTTAAAATAAAAACTTCTGATGGAAATGGAAAAAGATACGATACAGGATATTTTGCCCCGAGGTCGTTCTGGGATAAAATTTACGATTATAAACTAACCTAACCCCCCTCTACAAATCCCCCAGATACAAAGGATAGGGGTTGTGATATAATTAACTTATGAAAACACTCACTTGGAAAGTAGATAAAACAATACCAACAGCGTGTCCTGATTATCAACCTGACCCATATACAGGGGAGTATCCTAGTTTTCATTGTTTGGTCTATCATTGTAAAACTATTACAGAAGATAAAACTGCCGAATTTTCAACAGAAAAAGAAGCCAAAGAATTTGCGGACAAAGCCCCGTTATCTTGCTACGATTTTAAGTTAAACGGAAAACTTCTAAAAGATAAAAGAAAAAAACCCGATACTATTTTTTATAGTGGATTAGTAGGAAATGGAACAACCACAATAAATGGAACTAACACGATAAATTCGGCTAGTTCAAATACTTTAATTTTAAGAAAATAACCTTTCTCCCCAGATACAAAAAGAAATGCAATAGGGGGGGAACTTTATCCACATATTCTATTGACAAGTATGGCGGTATGGCTTATACTCTGATTATGCGGTGGAAAGATATTTACTTTGAAATAAGATATTATCCACGCCGAGTTTTGAAATATAAAAGATTGTGGTTATGGAGTGAAAGTGCTTGGAAATTACGGAAACAAAGTAAACGGCAAAAATATAGAAGTAAAGGATACGCCAGATTAAGAAATCAGCCAGCGAAAATGAAAAGATTAAAAGAAACGAGCTGTAAGTATTGTAGCACAACGGAGCATTTAACGATAGACCATATCAAGCCAGTAAGCAAAGGCGGAAAAAATAACATAGAGAATTTACAAGTGTTGTGTAATGAGTGTAATCAATTAAAAGGTAATCAACTTATATGGACGAAGTAAAGAAAGAGCAAGAAGAAATAGAACAAGCAAACTTAAATGCAGGATATGATGAACAGCGAGCTTGGGACGAACACAAGGACGAATGTAATGGTTGTGCTTTATGTGAATTATGAGATACGACATAAAAGATTATAAAAACGGACACAGAAGAACAGTCGCACTTTTCAAACAGCAAAACTTTAGAATACCAGATAAAATTTACGATAGAATGAGAATTGATTATGAGAATACAAAGATGAGGACAAAGAATTATAAATTAAGTTTCAATGAATGGGCAATTACTTTTTTTGATAACTTTTTAGATTATGAAACATCCTAAATTTACAAGAGAAGAAAATAGAGCTTGCAAATTAAACGACGAGCAAATAGAACAAGTCCAAATGTTACGAAAACAAGGGCGTTCATACCAAAACATAGCTGACCAGTTTAATATGTCATTACAAGGGATTAGATGGTGGTGTTTAACAGAAGACCAGAGAAAAGAAATTACTAAAAATCGCAAAAGACAACCGAATCACAATGAGCAGTATGATTTCAAAGAATATAGAAAAAGAAAGTTAGAATTGCATCCAGAATTAAAACAATACGAAAATCAATTTACTAATGAATATAAATTAAAAAATAGACCATTACAAAAAGAAACAGTTAAAAAAGCAGGACACAATAGATGGCTTAATCATAAGGAAAAACTAAAAGCAAAGAACAAAGAATATCAATTGGCACATCTAGATAAGTTTAGATTATATAATAAAAAACATAGAGAAAAATTAAGAAATGACAAAACTAATTAAACGCACATACAGAATAACCACCGACCACGACAAGAAAGTAAAAACTTCCGCTAAGAAGAATAAAGAAAGTGAAAGCTCTATTATAAGAAAAAGCATTGATTTATTAAAGGTTCTCTAACTTCTACTCTATATGGAAATAAAACAAAAAATTAGAATATGGTCATCAATTTTATCTATAATTGTAACTGTTTGGTGTTTTTCTTTTGAATTATATATACTTGGCGGAATTTTCTGCACAGCAGGAGTATTATTATGGTTTTGGTATATGGTTTCAATTTTTGATTAGAAATATATGGAAATAAAAGACATTGTAAAAATTATAGAGGATTTGAGAACTAATCTTATTTTTATGAATAAGATTGAAGAAAAGTCTGTGGCTCAAACAGAGGGATATAACCAAGCACTGAATGATTTGCTCACTAGAATAGTAGAACCACCTTATTAAATGAGAAAGATAGTCAGAAAACTTAAAAGACGATACGAGGGATTTCACTTAATACCAGAAACGGCAGGTAAAATTTCCAATGGAGTTTATGTAAAAGATGACGGCTCGGGGGAAATGTGGATATGCTTCGCTTGGGGAAAAAACTTACACTTCAAACCTTTAGAAGAAAATGAAATAGGATTATAAATTATTTTAACCACAAATAGACATATCTAGGGGACTTGCAATTCGCTCGCTCGTATGCTACACTAACATTATGAAAAAAAAAATAGACCCTCGCATTTCAGAGTATTATAAAGAACTAGCCAAGAAAGGAGTAAAAGCACGCCACGCTAAACTATTGGCTAAATTAGATAAAAAGGAGTTATCCACACCCTAGTGCTTGCGTTCGCTCGCTCGGTATGCTAATATGTAATTATGGTTAAGTTTTACGGAGATGTGGATTCGTCTGCTACTCTCGTAAAATTTTCCTAGACTCTCTAGTCTTCGGACACAAGGGAGTTGAAGATTACAAATTAAACCTTATTGCCCCATTCTAACGAGTGGGGCAATAAGGGAATAAACTATGAACTACAAAATGGGAACATACAAGTTAGTAAAGAGAAACCCCGAAGGAAGATTCACTTCTTTCAAGTCAAAGTGTAAAAGTATCTTTAGAGGTTTTGTAAAGTTAAGTATCGTAGCGTTCGCAGGGTATATGATTTATATCGCTGGGGGTATTTTTCAACCAAGAGCAATAGCAACACCAGTCTTGTTTGATAACCTCACTCCAAAGATAGAGGAGTTAAAAAGCAAAGTAGTCGCAGATATTCAAAAGTGCGAGAGTAAAGGTTTCAAAGAAAGTGATGGCATAATTATCTTCGACAGCAACAACAAGGCTTCAATCGGCACAATGCAATTCCAAAAATCCACAATTATCCACTACTATAAAGTTCTTTACGGTCAAACTATCACTCCAAAGGAAGCGATACTGATAGCACTAGATGACGAGAAAGCCGAAGCACTAGCTCACGATATAATCTTCAAGGACAGCAAAGGTGTTAGTAATTGGTATAACTGTGCCAACAAAATAAATGCCAAAGGTCGCTTAGAAACCATAAAAGAACTTGCAAAATAATGAAGAAAAATACTTATTCAATACGAACTGTAAGATTCAATAATGCTACAAGTAAAAAGTATGAAGAAGAAGTTGGTAAACTTGTTGAAGATATAGAACTAGGCAGATTGTGGCTCAACTTGTATATGTTTCCAGATACTAAATTCTTGGTCAAAAAAGATGCTAAGCACGATGAATTTAATAACTTAATTGAAGAATAAAATGGATAAATATAAATTTGCAGATAGTGAACACTTAGCGGGCTTCCATTCTACTTTTCAAGAAAACTGTTACGAATGTCATCGAGAGAACAGATTACAAAAAGCAAAAATTACAGTAATGAAAGAAGAACTAGGCACATCACCAATCCTTTACAGAATGGACTTTAATAATCCTAACCCACTAGAAAACTAAAATGGCACACGTAACAAACGAGGGATATTTAGAAACTACTGATGAGGACAAGGAAGCACTACGACAAGGCACTGGTAAAAATTGGGCTAGAGATATTATTAACAAGATAATTTGGGGCAAGGAAAGAATATTCTATGGAGACATTAAAGAATAAAGAGTTTCAAGTTACAGTTATATTATCAATAGCGTTTGTAGTCGCAATTTTAGGTCTAATTATTTATGGATAAAAAAAACTTATACAAAGCATTAGCAAGTTTTCAACAGGAAGTGCCAGTTATCTTAAAAGAAGTTTCGGGCTATGGATATAAATATGCCGATTTGCCTGCTATCTTTGAAACTATCAATCCACTTCTTAAAAAGAATGGTTTAGGATTCACGCAGTTGATAAATGGTTCAAAGATTAAAACAATCCTCTTTGAAATAGAAAGTGGCGAAACTCTTGAAAGTGAAACAGATATGCCAGTGGATAGTTTAGTTTATGAAAAAGTTACTAAGAAAGATAAAAAGGGTGTTGAGTTTGAAACTACTGCATTAAAAGGTTTTGAAGGAATGAATAAAGCACAAGCTATCGGTTCATTGGTTACATATTTCAGACGCTACGCATTGTCCTCAATGCTTGGTTTAGTAACTGACAAAGATACAGACGGAGCAAAAACAAAAGTCGGAGATGCGGAGGGCGATGACGACCTCGGATTCTGATATGAATACTAAACACAATATAAGTCAAAGGAAATACAAGGCAAAGAAAATAGATGAGATAAGAATCAAAGACCGAGAATTTCAGAAAGAGAAAAGGCTACTAAGACCATATTTAAAGTTTGAACAGAACAAAAAATATAGAGAAAATAATTACGAAAAGATAAGAGCAGAGTGGTTATTAAATTCAGCATTAAGAAGTGGTAAAATAGTAAAAGAAAAGTGTAGAGATTGTGAAAGAATAGATACACACGGTCATCACCCTGATTATTCTAAACCATTAAAAGTAATTTGGCTTTGTCCAAGCCATCACAAATTAGAACATATAAAATGATTAAAAACTTTTCAATTTTTAAATTAAAAGAGCAAAAGAACGAAAAAAGTCCCACACATAGCATTTCCGCAAATGTTGGCACAAAAGAAAAACCTGAATATGTAACTTTAGGTGCGTGCTGGACAAAAGAAAGCTCAGGAGGCAAATTTCTTTCTTGTAAATTACAGGACGCTTGGGTGGACGGAAAAGACAATACAAAAGCAAGAAAAGGTTTTGCTATCACAGAGGATAAGCCAACACCTCAAGAAGAAGACACAGAACAGCCCCCAGATGGCGTAATTTAGCCCCATAAGCAACTTTATGAGGAAAAAGATACAATCTGCCACTCAACGCACAAATCAGCAATCTAGGGCATTATATCTGTGGCTGACTTGGGTATCAGAAACCTTAAATGACGCTGGACTAGATATGCGAAAAGTTCTTAAGCCGACTTACAATATTCCTTGGACTAAAGAAAATGCACACGACCATCTATGGATTCCCATACAAGAAGCAATGTATAACACCAACAGCACTGTATTTCTTCACAAACAAGAACAGATAGACCAAATAGTGAAAGTTATTACTAGAGAATTAGGAGAAAAACACGGGGTAGAATTTCCACCCTTTCCTGTAGATGAAAAGAAACAATTACAAAAGTTAGGACACTAAAATGTATAACGATATATTAAACAAATTAGAATCAGATATTGCTTTTAGAGAGAGAAAAAATCGTATGGAAATAATTGCAAAAATGCTAATAGAAAAATATCACATCAACACCGAACCAAGTAGAGTTAAAGCTATCATTGAAGACGCTAATTCAATGGACAGATATTGGCGTTTAATCTTAATGGAGAGAAAAGATTTACAGGGAAATGATTATGATACAAAGCGTATTGTGGAAGAAAAAAAGGAATTGGAATTAGGTTACGAAGTAGGGTATAATATGGATATAAATAAACTAAAAACACTATGAACGCAAAGAAAAAAGGAAATCATGGAGAGAATGAGTTTAGCAACTGGCTTCAAGAAAATGGCATTAAAGCATGGCGTAATTCTTCTAGCGGTGCTGGGCTTTACAAAGGAGATATAAATAATTCTTTAGACTATACTTTTGAAATAAAAACAGTTAAAAAAATAAATTTACAAGATGCGTGGTGGCAAGTGCAAAAGGATAGCAGTATCGCACATAACAGACCGCTTTTAGCAATACACTTTGATGGAATGGGAAAGCGACAGTGGCTCATCGTGCAACATTCGGAAGATTGGATTGAGGATATTAAAAAAACAACGATTCCCTTCAAAGGAAAAATCAAATGATTAAAAAAACTATATCAACAACTCAATACATTTTAGAACCGCAAGACATAAAAACTGTTATAGACGCTCTACACTACGCTAGACATAGAATCACGAAACATCCAACTTGCGGAGCTAAGGTAATGAATTTGAACGAGATTGAACGATTATTGAGGGAGTTTGCAGATTTTCAATTTAGTTATAAAATACATGAATAAAATAATGGCTAAAAGTCTACGATATCATAACTACCTTAACGCTAAAAGAAAAGCGGACATTGAAGATGGTTTTTGTTGGTCGAGAACCGAAATTCCATTCCCAAAATATGAAAAGCCCGCTAGAATAAAATGGAGTGTCGGATTATTAAATTTTTGTAGAAGTTTTTTACCCTAGATTATCAAAAGTATAGAGGTAGGTAAAAATATATGATTAAAATATTTATAATTTGGTTAATGTTTCAATTAGTTGTTATAGGTATCGCAGGTGTTTCAATATATAATGAAATAATAGATAAAACCTATGATTGTCCAAAAGGGGAAAAAATTTCTGTAATTTATGGAGCAATTTTCCCGCTTGCTTTCTTTGTAACTGAAGATAGATATATAGTTGAATACTGTAATTAGCCACATCACAAAACATTACAAGATTAAAGAATAAATACTTGAAGGTTTTATTAAAATAATTCGCTCGCATCGTATCTGCGGAATTGTATGAATAAGTTAGAGTTAGTAAAAGCATTGTTAAGCGACGAAGGAGGTGAAAGTGATTTTGTTGTAGGTGGTTCAAAGATTAAAATCGTAATCCTGCAAAGAGGTTGGGTGTTTGTGGGCAAGTTTAGTCAAAATGGTTCTGCTTGTAAATTGACTGATGCCCAAAATATAAGAACTTGGGGAACAACCAAAGGTCTAGGAGAACTTGCGGAGAGTGGAGTTACATCTTCTACTAAAATGGATAAAGTAAATGATGTGTCATTTCACGAACTTACTGTTGTGGCAACTATTGATTGTGATGACAAAATCTGGTCAAAATTATTATAATCTTTTTGGAATTATAATATGAAAACATTATTCATAGGCGACGAAAGTCAAAGCACATACGGCGACGGCTACGGCAACGGCTACGGCTACGGCAACGGCAAAGGCAACGGCGACGGCTACGGCTACGGCAACGGCGAAGGCGACGGCGACGGCAACGGCGAAGGCGACGGCTACGGCAACGGCTATTAAAAGTTCTATTTATATGAAAACAAAAAATATAACTGTTACTAAAAAAGAAAAAGTATCGTTAGATAATTCTATATTAAAAAATACAGGATATTTTAAAAGATGTATTATTATTGGTAAAAATGCAGGAAAAAATCTAACAACCGCCGAGGATTGCATTATTATTGGTAAAAATGCAGGCAATGACCTAACTAATCAAAAGATGATGTTAGTCATAAAGTTTGGTAAACAAGAATTAAGAAAGAAAATGACTAAACAGGAATATAAGTTTATGAAGTATATCCTTTATGGTAGTTTTGGTTATTTAGAGCAATTAGTAGAACCTTTTAAGTAATATTTATAGGTGTGAATAACTTATGAAATTGATGAATCTTAAAAAACATAATAGTAAAGTTTTAATCACTCCAATAACAAAATGAAAAACAATAAAGAAAAATCTCTTGGAAAAAAAATAGCCGACTTGATTATTAGTGATGAAACCAAAGAACTAAAACAAGACCTAGAACGTATAGAAAAAACAAGAATAGGTGAAGTAGAAACTATATCAGGATTATGTAAAAAGTGTTTGAGTGTCAATGGGCAATGTAATGAACATGCTAGTGGTAACATTGCTGTCGGATATCATTCACAAATGGTAAAAGTTAATTAAATTGGTGGAATAAGATAAAATGAGAAGTTTCACAGTAAAATGTAAAATATGTGGCAAAGATATAGATAGATTCCATAAAAGGTCGAATGCTACTTGCTTTACCTGTAAAAAAGAACGATACAGGAAATATTATCAACGAGTTAAAGGTCGTAAACTTGCGAAGATCATTAGTAAAGTGATATAATAAAGATATGAATATTTGTGCTTTCATTCCAGCCAGAAAAAACTCTAAGTCAATTCCTAATAAGAATTTAAAAGAACTAGGTGGGAAGCCACTCATAGTTTTGTCCATTGACTCTGCTCAAAAATGTGGATTGCGAACCATTGTTTCAACGGACTCAAAAGAGATAGCTGGATTAAGTTATTCGCAAGGAGTAGAAGTTATGTTTCGCCCAGATAGTTTAGCCAAAGACACTACCTCTATGTTTGAAGTTCTGAAAAGCGAAATCCCAAAAATAACTCCGAAACCTGATTTGGTTTTGCTTTTACAGCCTACAAGTCCACTCCGCAAAACTATTCACATTAAGAATTGTATATCGTATTTAAGTGAAAATTTAGATAAATTTGATTCTGTCGTTTCTTGTGAACGTGTCCCAGAACTCTACAATCCTTATGCAATGATATTAGAAAACAAACGAATGGTGTTTAGAAAACTTATAGGTTGGAAAGAAAAAATACACTCTTGGTTTACAGGAAAGAAATATAAAATGAATTTAAGCGGTTTTCCTATTAGTCAAAGAATGACCAGACGCCAAGATTTGCCGACAGCATATATTCCTGATGGGGCGATATACATTTTTAAGCCAAGCAATTTGAAAGGCGGTTCAATTTATGGAAACGAAACACTTTTATACGAAAACGAAGGCACACAAAATCTAAATACGCTAGAAGAATGGGAAAATTGTGAGAAATTATTAGCAGAACAACAATTAAAAAATAAATGAAAGGAATTATTATTGGAGCAGGAGAAATTGGTAATGCTTTGTATGAAATTTTGAAGAAACAATATCATGTAGAATGTGTAAATAAACACTTAGAAATTACATATTCAACTTCATTTATTGTTGAATTTTTACATATTTGTTTTCCATATTCAGATGAATTTATCTCTGAAGTAAAACGCTATCAAGAGTTATATAAGCCCAAATATACAATAATTCACAGCACTTGCCCTATTGGAACATCAAGACAATGTGATGCTGTGTTTTCAATGGTTGTGGGGAAACATCCCGACTTACAAGAAAGTCTAACCACATTTACTAAGTTTTTAGCAGGCGAAAAGGCAAGCGAAGTGGCGAACTATTTTCGCAGAGCAGGAATGAAAGTTTATTTATATGACAAACAGGAAACCCTAGAGCTAGCAAAAATATCTCAAACTACTTTTTACGCTTTAATGGTTGAATATGTAAAAGATTTAGACAGACAATGTAAAGAAATGAATTTGAATTTTAGCGAAGTATATACCATTCCCAGCTTTGATTATAATCGGGGCTACGAAGAACTAGGCAATCCTGAATTTAAAATGCCACTACTTGTACCAATTCAAACTAAACAGGGTGGGCATTGCACAATTCCCAACTGTGAATTTTGGAACACATCATTTACTAAACTAATTAAAGAATTAAATGGGAATTGAAATAGTGGCAGAAATTGGAAAAAATTTTGTGGTGAGCGAGCAACCAGAACCACTGGAAACTCTTTTAGAACGAGCCAAAGAACTTATACGAGAAGCTGTAAAAGCTGGTGCAACAACTGTAAAATTTCAAGCACATAGCGTAAATGATGAAATCCACCCTGAAGCTAAACTAATATCTCCACATTTTGACCAAGACCGCTATGAATGGGTAAAACGAAATACCTATCCTAGAGAATTTTGGCAAGAAATAGCTGGATATTGTCGGGAGTTAGACATAGAGTTTCTTTGCACTCCAATGAGCAGAGGGGCTGTTTATCTTATAGAGGATTTTGTGGATAGATATAAAATAGGAAGTGGTGATTTGACAGACTTTGTAATGCTAGATTATATCCGAGATTATGGCAAGCCAGTTATAATTTCAACGGGTATGAGTTCCTTGCAAGAAATCCGTAAAGCCTATGACTTTTTACGAGAAAAAGTAAAAGATATAATGATAATGCACTGTGTAAGCGAATATCCATGTAAACTAGAAAACCTTAACTTACTCACTATCCCTTTTCTTAAAAAGCAATTTCCTGAAGCAAAGATTGGATTTAGCGACCACTCGTTAGAAGTTTCAACTGGAGCAATGGCAATAGTTATGGGAGCAGAAATTATAGAGAAACATTTTACTTTGGATCGTAAATCTTGGGGTAGTGATCATCAAGTATCTCTTACACCTAATGAATTTGCTCAAATGGTTAAAGAAATAAAGTATGTAAAATCTGACATACAGAGACGAGAGGTAAATAAAAAAGGATATATCGTGGAGGATACTAAGGATGGTTCTCGTTTAAGAAAACGTGAAAAGGATGAACCTTTACAACCGATATTAAAGATTCCTAAACAAGCTCTAGGTGTAGAAACTAAATTTATAAATGAAGACGAGATGAAATTCCGTAAAGTATTTAGGAAAGGTTTGTTTACTGGACGAGATATAAAACAAGGTGAACTGATTGCACGGGAAGACATAATCGCTCTCCGTCCTAGAGGTGATGCCCCAAAAAGTGAGGACTATGAACTTTACATAGACATAATAGCAACGAGAGATTTCAAAAAATATGAAGCAATTAAATGAAAATGCAATAATTATAGGTTTAGAAAAGATAAATCTCGATGATTTTCCTAACTTAAAAGTTTTAGGATGTAACTGCACAGGTCTTGATCACATTGACCTTGAAGAATGCAAAAGACGAGGGATAAAAGTCATTTCTTTAAGGGATTTTCCATTTTTTATGAAGACGATAACCTCAACTAGCGAACATTGTTTTGGCTTAATTTTAGCTTTAATGAGAAACTATCGCACAGCACTTAATCCGCCTTACAAAGATAGGGAAGAATACAAGGGACACACTTTGAGTGATAAGGTGTTGGGAATAATTGGCTATGGCAGAGTCGGTAAACAATTAAAAAAAATGGCAGTAGGATTTTCTATGACTATAATCACCCACGATAAGGGCGAATCATATTTAGATAATCTTTTAGAGGAAAGCGATGTTGTAAGTTTGAATGTAAATTTGGAAGGGAATGAAAACTTCTTTACACGAGATATGTTTCAAAAAATGAAGCCTACCTCATACTTGGTAAATACGAGTAGAAGTGGTGTAATACAGGAAGGAGCATTGTTGTGGGCTTTGGAAAGTGGTACAATAAAAGGAGCAGGGGTAGATTTTATTGACGACCCTCAACTTTTGGAATATGCAAAAACTCATAACAATTTAATTTTATGTAATCATTTGGGCGGAAATACGGTCGAAGACCGCACAAGAACTGAGGATTTTATTAAAAATTTAGTAACACAATATATCAATGAAAACAACGTTTAAAAAATTGCAAGAAATAGATAGTGTCGTAGCAGGACTTTATACTAAAAACCCCACCTTAAAAGAAGGAAAGTTTGGATATGCTTACAAGAGATTTTATGAAAAGAATTACGAAAAAGTTTTAGAAGAATATCGTGCTGAATTAGCTGATATTAGGATAGATAATGCTTTAGAGGATGAAAAAACCAAAGCTATCTTGAAAGACCTTGACTCAAGAGGTCGTGGATTTCAATATAGTAAAGAAAGTCTCAAAGCTGTCCTAAAAGCTGAAAGAGGACTAGACGAAAAATGGAATGCCAAAGAAATAGAAGTAGAACCATTTTTCATTAAACCAGAAAATCTACCAGAACTAACTGAAAATCAAGTAGAATTATTAAAAGGTACTATTATAGAATAATATGGCATTTAAAATTAGGAAAAATCCACAACTTGTAGCTATCTGTGGAACTGGCAGAGGTTGGGAGCATTTACCCATAAAAAGTACTCACACTATCTATTGTCTAAATGATTTTATATTTATAGACAAATATCAAATTCAACCCGATGTCCTTTTCCTAATGGATATTTTGGATGAGAAACCTAAAATTGTTTCAGGCATAGATAACTTGGGCGAAGTGGTAGAGAGAATAAACAAAATGGGATGTCCTTTGATTGCTCCGTGCCGATATGCAGAGATACAAAACTCTCATGCGTTTCCTTTAGAAGAAGCTGTAGCAAAGTTTGGCACACCTTATTTCTCAAACACTATTGCCTATATGGTTTGTTTTGCTCTTTTGCAAGGGGCTAAAGAAATTGAATTTTTTGGAGTAAATCAAGCAGGTGCGCACGAATACACAGAAGAGAAAGGTAGTGTGGAATACTGGATAGGCATAGCTGTGGGTATGGGAGTCAAGGTTACAATAAACGGCAAGGACTCTCAACTCTTAAAACACAAAGGAAGATATGGACGCAATATTTTATATGGCTATAACACAGACTATGAAGGTTACTTACGAGACAAACAGCATTATGGTGAAGCAGTGATTAAACAATTATCAGCCCCTACTCCAAATGTCGCCAGAGTAGCACGAAAAGTAAATCACTCATGAATCTAAAAACTTTACACAACCTATTTCGTGGACATAAAGAAGGCACTTGGGTAATGCAGTTTGAAAATTGTGTCGCTCTTTATAAGTTCATAAAAGAACACGATATAAAAAGAGTGCTCGATCTTGGGACTGGACTCGGGTTAAGCGCAAGTATTATAGGTTTAGCTCTAAATGAAAAAGGGGTGGATTATCACATTGACTCCATCGAGCAATTTGATAAATGCGTAGATTTAGCTAAAAAACTAATCCCCGAAGAACTGCAAAAGAACCTAACAATACATAAGTCAAATGCAGTAGTATGGCAAGACCCTAAAACGCCCGTTGTTAATTATTCAGTTTATGAAACAATCCCCGAAGGGGACTATGATTTGATAATTAACGATGGTCCAAGTTTTTGGGCTGAGGGCGATTATCTCGTAGATTTACAAAATGGCACCATAACTAAAATGCTTTTAGAAGGTAGATTACGAGGTGGTATTGACAATCTACCTCATGATTGGAAAGAAAAAGGTATAGACCCAGGTACATTTGTGATTTGGGATGGTCGGTTATCTATGCTCTCTCTCTTAGAAAGATATTACAGTGAGAACTTTGAACTCTATCGCCCAGCCAATAAAGATGATATGAACATCCTAAGACGACTAGACAATGAACCAAAATTTCAAGACGAGAAACTTAGAGCCTTACTAGAAACAACAACATTTTTCAATGAAGAAAAAACTATTAGTGCCACTGACGGCACGTCCGCAAAAAGCGAGAATGAAACTCCTTTTAGCGGAACTGGACAAACAATTTGAAGTAAATATTTGGGAACCAAAAGAAAGGAATGGTGATATGTCCACTAACGCTATTCTCTATGCCATAGAATTTAATAATTATCTGGCGGGTAAAGAGTATGATGGAATAATTATCAGAGGAGATCGCTATGAAATGTTGGCTCTTTCCGTTATTGCAGTCTACAAAGGATTTAAGATAATTCATATTGAGGGTGGTGACTTGTCTGGTGTGATTGATAACCGAGTAAGAGGATCTATTACAAAACTAGCCGACTATCATTTTTGCACAAGTAAAGAATCACATACTAGATTAGTAAATATGGGTGTAGATTTAGATACGATATGGAATTTTGGAGCTTTGGATACAGAGTTCGCTAATGAAGTTAAACCAAAACGATTAAGAGATAAAAAATATATTCTATGTGCCTTTCATCCAATAGAAGGAGAGGATGAAACAGAACTTGATAAGGCATTGAAAGAATATGAATGGTATGACATTATACGTACAGGTTCAAATAAAGACTATGGGCGAAAATACGGAGCTGAAGAATTTAGTCCTGAAGACTACATAAATTTAATGAGATATGCTACAATCTGCATAGGCAATTCTTCTTCGTTAATTAAAGAAGCGTCTATTTTAAAAGTGCCAGTTGTGCTAGTAGGAGATAGGCAAAGAAACAGATTGCTTCCAAAGAATGTTCTAAATGTTCCCTGTAAAACAGAAAAGATAATCGGAGCTATTGAATATCAATCAAAGAACAGATACGAAAAGGATTTAACCTACTACCAAAAAGATACAAGCAAACAAATAGCCAAACAACTACTAAAGATTTTATGAGAGGAAAATTTGACAAAAACATAATCTGTAAACATTGTGGACGAAAGTTTAATAAACGCTTCTTCGTAGATTTAGGAAGAAACTTCAAATGGAAAGTCTTTTGGCAAGCAATGGCAGTCGCCTTAATACTAGAATTTATTGCTAATTTAATGGTTTATTTTTTATTCAGATGATTTGTCCAAAATGTAAAAAGAAGTTTAAGGGTGCTAGATATTACATTAAAGAATTAAAAGAATGGTGGTGTGTTAAGTGTTATTTTAAAGAAAAATGCCAGCAGTAAAAGGTCAAAAATATAATATAGAACCCAAACCTAGAATAAAAAAGGTATTTGACAAAGTAATGGAAAACAATGGAAGCGTGAGTGGGGCAATGAAAGAAGTCGGATACCCTGAAACTACTGCTAAAAACCCACAGCAACTAACAAGAAGTAAGAGTTGGGAGAAACTACTAGAGACACATTTACCTGATAAACTATTAGCTGAAAAACATAAAGAGCTTCTTAATTCAACAAGGATAGACCACATGATATTTCCCTTAGGTCCAAAAGGTGAAGATGATATAAACTTTTCAGGGGGAAGGACTAAAAAGGGTGAAGAAGAAGGTAAACAATCAGAATTAACAGCAGAAAGAACTACTCTCTCCGATACAGAAATCATAGCAATGTTAGCAGAAGTGAATTGTAAGGTTCGTAGGATAGTTCATGGAGAAATTGCTCGTCATGTGTATTTTTGGAGTGCTGATAATAATGCTAGAAAAAATGGTCTTGATTTAGCATATAAAATAAAAAATAAAGTTCCAAAAGAACAGCCCGAAGACAACTTAGAAGGATTAAAAGTAATAATGGTACAGATAAACAATGTCCTCAACGCCAAAAGTTGATAAACTAACACAGATATATCATTTTACAAATGAGCTAGGACAGCTTATAGAGTGGACTCCATCGCAAAAACAAATGATGGAAGTCATTTTAAATACTGGAGCAGGTGGTAAAAGCTATGTGCAGATAGAAACTCCTACTAGATTTGGTAAAAGCTCAAGTGTAGCGGCTGCTCTTTTAATGCGTTGCACAATGAAAGAAAGATGGGCTATTGTCGCAGGAACAGCAGATAAGGCTCAAATAATAATGAATTATTTTATAAGCTATGCCTTAGAGAATACTATCTCAAGAAAACTCTTAGAGAGCAGGGAGTCTTTAGATAAGCTAAAGCAAGAGAGGAATAAAACTAAACTAACCTTTAGCTCTGGTTTTGAGATAGAAGTCTTTAGCGCTGATAGTAGAAACAAACAAGCTACAGGTAATGCAGTGATGGGCTTCGGTGCGCCTTATGTTATTTTAGATGAGGCGGCTTTGGTAGATGACGATATAGAAGGTAAGATATTTCGTATGATAGCTGGATTCTCCACTACCAAGCACTGTTATATTAAAATAGGAAATCCATTTAAAAGAAATCATTTTCTTAAAAGTCATAATGATCCCGACTTTCATCACATTTGGTGGGACTACAAAGTAGGTATAGAAGAAGGCAGATATACTTCGGAGTATATTGAAAAATCTAGGAACAAACCTAACTTTGGTGTGTTGTATGAAGTAAAGTTTCCTGATGCTGATCAAGTAGATGAGAAAGGTTGGTCGCAACTTATATCCGAAGAAGATATAGAAGCTGTGTTTGTGGAAAGAGGCAGAGGATTCGGCTTCTTAAAGGTTGGCATAGACCCTTCAGGTGAGGGAACTAACTTCACAACAGTCATAAAGCGATATAGAAATTACGCTGTGAAGCTCCTAAAGCAACGAGTTATAGACCAATTTAAGTTAACTGAATGGATGGTGAACTGGAAAAACGAGACCAAACGAAGTGAAGATATGCTACCTATGGGCTATTATGTGGATAAGATAGGTATAGGAAATGGGTTCTATGAGACTTTGAGACGAGATTTAGAGAATGTTCACGGCATAAATGTGGGTGTAGCACCCTTTGACGAAGAAGGCTTTGTCAACCTACGAGCTGAGAACTTTTGGAAACTACGCACGGATATAAAGACCAAAAAACTTTCTTTAGAGAAAGATGAGGATTGGTTTCAACTAGCCCAAATTAAATACCGAACTAAACTAGAAGGCAAGCGTGGTAAGATAGAAATAATGTCAAAAGATGAGATGAGGAGCAATGGCATAGACTCACCCGATGTGGCAGATGCTTTAGCGTTGACTTATTCACATCCAGATCCCTACGCAACATTTGACTTGACAAGTGAAGAGTCTTATAATAGTAAGGTAGATACTTTCGACAAGTATTCATCTATTAACGAAATTTTTTAATGAAAACAATAATACAAGCTATGCTAGAAGAAATTTACATAAAAGCTGACGAGGTTGCAAAAAGAAATGGAGGACAAATACTTAAGGGCGAAGAATTTAAGCGACAATATTTTATTACACTAGAACAGTTGGAAACTATATTAAAAGAATTTGAAAGTTAAATAAAGTGGCACAAAGAAAAGGATTTAAACATACATTAGAAACAAGAAAAAAAATGAGTGAAGCTCATAAAGGTTTAAATACTTGGATGAAAGGAAGGAAACTATCCGAAGAAACAAAAAGAAAAATAAGCGTAAACTCTGCGAAAGTTTGGCTCGGCAAGTTAATGAGTGAAGAACATAAAAGAAAAGTAAGTTTAGGTCATCTAGGTCAAGTTGCTTGGAACAAAGGAATGAAAGGGTTTAGAGGAGGTGAAGAAAGTCATTTTTGGAAAGGAGGTATAACTCCAGTTAATTTAAGACTCAGAACTTCTCTAGAGTATCGTGAGTGGCGCAATTCTATTTTTAAAAGAGATAATTATACTTGTGTTGAGTGTGGGGATAATCAAGGAGGGAATTTAGAAGTTGATCACTACCCTATTCCATTTTCAGCAATTTTGAATAAACTTATAGTAGAACAAGGATTAGAAAATTTATATGAGAAAGCATTGAAATATGATATATTTTGGATATTAGATAATGGTCGTACATTATGTAAAAGCTGCCACAAGCGAACAGAAACTTGGGGTGAAAAAGCTAAAAGATTTAAATTAAATGAATAAAATAGAAACAAAGAGTCCACTTCTAAAGGATAAGGAAGAAGAGATTATTGAACAAGTCAAGTATAGTGAATCGGAAGAAATATATTTAAAAGGTCTGCGTAAAAGATTAGAGACTGCTCGCAATGCTAGAGACCAAAGTCATGAAGAGTTTGATGGCATGAGCTATGCCGAATACTACAATCTCAACGAACGCCTAGCCAACACTTTCATAGAACCGAAGAAGAACAAAGAGGATAATAATTTCCAATCTGGAACTATCCGCACTAAGCTGTTCGCTTTACTTTCTTCGGTAGTGAACTTGGACTTGGCGGGAGACATCTCGGCATTAGATAAAAACAATCTTCCTATTCAGTCAATGGGTGATGCAATGGAAGACATCATCCTCAAGACTAATCAGCTTGACAATGATGACGAGAAGAAAGTTCTACGACAATATGAACTCTTAAAACAAGGTACAGTCTTTGTGGAAGAAATCTGGGATGAAAGAAAGAAGAAAGAAAAGAAAATGGCTAAAAAGTTTGATGGTAAACTCAAACTGGACTGGGAAACTAAAATCAAAGAAGCCTTTGCTAGACCTTCAAGAAACATTATCCCAGGTATAAATGTCTATCTAGGTAGTATGGAAAAATACGACATAGGTGATCAGCCATTTATCTTCACAGTGGACAAGATTCCATATTCCGAAGCTGAAATGATTTTCGGTGAATGGGACAGATGGGTTAATGTACCTAAAACTAAAGTTTCTTTTGAAGACATAGAAGCATCATCGTTTTTAAATTGGAGATTACTTGAAGAAGACAAAGATATGTTAGAGATTGTCCGCTATCAAGACAAGTGGAATAACGAATACGCTATTCTCTTAAACGGAGTGTTAGTAACTCCAGTAGGATTACCACTTCCTTGGGGCTATGAGAACTACAACATTGGTCAGCAAAACCTAGAGCCTATCCATAGCAAGTTTGCTTATGGTAAGTCTCTAGTTTTCCGAATCAGAAACAAAGTAGCCATCCTTGATGAGTTAATGAAACTCTCTGTACTTAAGACTCAAAAGTCTTTTATGCCTCCACGATATAACATATCAGGACGTATTGTAAGCTCACGAGTATTCATGCCAGGTAAGATAAATCATGGCATTGCACCCAACACTTTACCTCCTATTGAAGGCGAGAGTGAAGGTGTAAATCAAGCTGAGATGGCAATGATACAACAGATACAGGGGAGTATTGATAACGAAACAACCTCCCCAATCTTTCAAGGTCAGCAAGCGACTGGCAATCCGACTGCAACCGAAATCGTAGAACTACAACGCCAAGCTAAACAAATGCTCGGACTTACTATCTTTGCAGTTTCAATGTTGGAATGGAAACTAGAATGGCTACGACTTCAGAACTTAATCGCTAACTGGTTCGTTCCAACTGATAAAGTAGTAGATGCAATGCGAGGCGAGGTCAAGAATAAATACCGTGAAGTAAGTGTGGATAGACCAGTGGAAGGAGAAGGTATGGGAACACGAATGGTTATCCCAACTGACGAAGTGCCAACTGATAGCAATGCTATAATGCAAGCGGAAGACATTTACTCAAAGGAAATCGGGAAACCTATTCGTTTTATCTTCCTTAATCCTTCTGAAGTAACTAGTTCTAAACTATGTTGGATGATAGTGGTAACACCTAGAGAAAAGAGGACTAGCGAGACACAGAAGCTCATGTTCAGGGCTGAGATGGCGGATGCCCAAATGTTTGGATCTTTACTTAACATTCAATACCTAGCCGAACGCTTTGCAAGTGTATGGCAAGAAGACCCAACTAAACTATTTAAGAATCCTGAACAAATGCAGATGGAGCAACAGCAAGCGATGGCGCAAGAGCAACAAGGTGCAGGACAACCAGTATCACCTAATAATTTACCAACGCCAGAAAAGCAAATGGGTCGTGAGATTAAAAGTGCTTTAGGAGTATCACAATAAGATGATTGTAGAAAATTTTAATTATAAAACTAAACATTATTTAATTGGTCTATTAAGAATAATGGGAACAATAGTTTTGATAGTTTTAGCAATAAAATTTATTATTATTGTCATAAACATATGAAATATGTAATAGAATTAACCCATGAAGATGAGAAATTTAGAGGTAAAACCCCACCTCGTAATTTCTTTAAAGTGGATGAATATTTTGACAGGGATGTGAAAGTATATGCAATTTGGTATCTTGTGCCTTTCATAAGACTGGCTAAATTTCTTGAGAGACAATGGTGGAAGCCAGCTATATTTTTAAGGAGACGAGGATGCTTAAATGTTGAAGAGGGAGAAAGATGCCCTACTTTCTGGGTTAAAAGAATAAAGTTATGAAAATTGAATTACAAATACCAGAAGTCAAAGAGATAGACGAGCAAGAACGCAAGGCTCATAATGCCGCTATCTTCGCAGTCTTTCCAAGAATTGAAGCTGAAATTAAATCAAAGATGTATGAGCAACTTGTAAATACTTATTCCGAGAATGTGGCAGTAGCTAAAACAAGAGAGGAAATAGTCTTGGCAACTGTGAGAGGAAACGGAATTATGGAGGGAATGGCATTACTTTTAGAGAAATGGCAAGCTGATGCTAAAGCACACGAAGCTGAAGCTCAACCAAAAGAAGTTTTTGAAAAATCAAATCCATTATCAGAAATCTAAGGTCGTAAGATTTATAACCGTCTTATCTGAACGAAATCAGATTAAATTATAAATTAAATACAAAATATGATAAAAGCAAAATTAGAAGATGGAACGGAAATAGAAACATATACCCAAGAAGAACTAGATGCACAGAAAGCGGAAGCCATAGAAGCATTCAAGACAGAAAATCCTGATAAAACAGAGGAATTAACTTCTTTACAAACCGAACTAGAGACAGCTAGAGAAGAATTGGAAAAATTAAAGTCAGTGGACAAAAGTGTCAGTCATTTCAAGAAAGAAACTATTGAAGCCCAGAAAAAAGTAGAAGAAATCACTAAACAATTTGATGAGAAGCTAAACAACGTGAAGCGTGAAGTGCTGGAAGGTGTAATGCAGAACCATAAAAGCAAGACACTGCAGGCTTTGGTGGGTGAAGATGAAGAATTAAAAAAGAAAGTAGAGTTAGAATATGGAAGATTGAGTGATGTAGCTTCTACCGAAGACCAGATTACTAAGAAACTAAAAGATGCTTATCTTTTAGCCACAGCAAAAGAACCAGATGGCGTGAATCATAATATCTACGGTTCGGGAGGAGTAGGTCGTTTAAAAATTAACAATGTAAGTCCAAAGTTTAGTGCCGAAGAAATGGAACTAGGCGCAAAATTTGGATTGAAATCTGAGGATTTTTCTAAAAAGAAGTGATAGAATACAAGTATGCCAAATTAAACCCTTTGCCTATTTTCCTGAATTAAGATTAGTAATAAGTAATGGTCGCACACTTTGTAAGCCTTGTCATAAAAAGACACCTACTTATGGAGGTGTAAAGAAGGAAAAATTATTAGAACTATTAAAACAAAAATAAAATGCCAAGAAAAAAAACAATCAAAGAAGTAACAAAAAAAGTAGCAGAAGAACATAAAGAATCTATGCAAAATTTAGCAGATTTTGATAAGCAACCTCAGGAAGTAAAAACTACACAAACTTCAACACCAAAGATAGAACCAGAAACAGTCTCAATCCCTAAAGCAGAATGGGAGAATGTGGAAAAGACTCTTGAAATGCTAAAGAGCGTAGCAGATAAGGGCAGAGTGTATAATTACGAAAGCTCACAGAAGACAGATAAGAAACCCAAAAAGGTAAAACTATCCTGTTTCGGTGGTGGATTGATTATCGGTTGGCAGACAATGAAAGACGAGCTAGTAAAGCATCCAGTTACAGGTGCGACTGTCGGTGAGAACCAGCAAATACAAGTTAAGATTTTAATGCCGAACGGAGATACCATTACAAAAGATTTTAGCTCTTATGTGCAGTTTTCTAATGCAAGATATGACGAGCGTTGTGAATGTTTTGTTTCGGGTGTGTCAGAAAGCTATGATGGGAAAATCGTGTGGATATTAGACTTACCTGATGGAAGAAAACTGAATATAGACCCTCGTTTTGTGAATTAAATAGTGATATAATGTATATATGCCACGAGGAATTTATAAAGACCCCATAGGAAGAGCTAGAAAAATCAGCCAGACAATGAAAGGCAAACTTCCTAAAAACATAGACAAAATAAAAGGTTGGAATAAAAATCTTCATACTAGTAATTATGGAAATGGATTTAAGTTGGGACATATTCCTTGGAATAAAGATAAAAAGTTAGGACCAAACCCAGAACATTCTCAAAAACTAAAAGGACGCAAACTTTCCGAAGAACATAGGAAAAAGGTTATTAAAACTCTTACTTTTAGATTTAAGAAAGGAAATGTTGCTTGGAATAAGAATAAAAAAGGAGAATATAAAATCTTAAATAGGAAAACTCCGCCACCTTTTACAGAAGAACATAAAAACAAGATACGAATAGCAACACAAAAAAGAGTTGAGTTAGGAATTCATAATTTTCAAGTAATGTCTGGCGAGAACCATTCTTTGTGGAAAGACGGGATTTCAAAGAAAAAAGGATACTATACTTTCTTATCAAAACGAAGAAGAATTAGAAAATTAGGCAATGGTGGAACGCACACATTATCTCAATGGGAAGAATTAAAAATGCAATGTGGGTATATGTGTTTGTGTTGCAAAATAACTGAACCTGAAATAACTCTTACTGAAGACCACATAATTCCTTTAGTGAAAGGTGGCTCTGATGATATATCAAACATTCAACCATTATGTGGAAGTTGTAATAGTCGCAAACACTTTAGTATTATCAATTATAAAGATTTAATAAAAATAATATGACAACATTACAATATGTTCAACCAACAGACGAACAAAAAGCAGAAATGCAAAGTTTCCGAGATAAGTTTGAGGTTTTGTTTTTAGAATTAAAAGCTCGCCCAGCAAGTAGAGGAATGAGTTTGTGTTTAACGAAATTTGAGGAGTCGGCAATGTGGCTTAATAAAGCTATTACAAAGAATGACTAAATACATTGGAGACAAAGAAATAAAAAATTACAAATGCGAAGAAAACATTTGCGAGATAGACTATGCTGATGGAAAACACGAAACTCTATCTAAAATAATGTTTGACGAAATAGTAGGAGAGAAATGCGATGCTACCACTTTGCGAGATAAAAGGGTTCGACCAGTAGTGGCTCATGTTCTTGGAGTAATGCGAATGTGGGGCATTAAAACTGGCGAGGTGGGATATTTTTCAGCTTTACTTAATCAGTCTTTAGAACACAATGAGAGTGAAGCATTGAAACATTTATGGAAAGCAATAAATTCAACACTTAACACTCTTGATGATGTTTCGTTGGTAGATGTGGATAAAGTTCTTAAGTCAATTCCATCAAAAGAAGTTGTTAGCCCTTATAAACCAGAAAGAATCAATGGAGAAGACACGCCAAAGTAATGACACCTTGATAGAAATTTTAGAATTGCATCCTTTCGAGATGGAACTTCTTAGAAATTTACGAACTAAATTTAGGTATGGACGGGTTACAATTTCTATGAAAGATGGACTACCTTTTAGATTGGAACGGGTAACTGAATTTGCCGAATTAAATGTTAAGGCATTTGACACGCGCTAATAATTTATGGTGTATTGCTAATTTACCTTGCTAAATGTTTTGACATACTATTGGAGTGTAGTATAATACAAATATCGAACGACCACGATAAGGTCAAAAAAACTAAAACGAATTATCCACGATAAGGATTGAACGCCCAGTGACTCCACAGGCACGCCAACAATGGTGTGTCTTTTTGCGTTATAGGGTAATATTATCAATTTTAACAATAAATAAAATGTTTAGACGAATTTCAGGAAAAACAAAAATTATGTATTTTGAAGGCGACACCGCCGAAGAAGTACGTAATGGTGGTATTGTTTCAATGACTGACTCAGGGACAATCACTCCTGTTCGTAATGACTCTTTAGATATGATTCTAGGAGTTGCAAGACGAAATGATACTGTTACTGATTCTGCTATGGTGCCTGTTGAGGTTCCAGTAGAAAGTGCAGTAGAGTGGGAGATTGATTTGGACTCCGATGGGGGTGCATTAGATTCAGATGTCGGTCGTTATGTAGCAGTAGATACCACAGGAGGCAACAGTGTTGCCGCTGGGGATTCACAAGGTATGAGAGTAGACATCAGCGATTCGGCTGCGGGTCCTATTTTCGTTACTAAAGTGATTAGTTCTACAAAGATTAGAGGGGTTATCGCAATTTCAGCGTTCCACGCTAATTACGATACATAGTTTATTAACAATTATTAACTAACTTTGTTCTGAATCTTTGCGTGGTTCCCGTAAGCCAATCGGGTTGTAAAGTAAAGAACTGAACAATATGGAATTAAACACAGCAACGTTTCCAGTCTTCACCAGATTAGCAGGAGTTATCTTCGAGAAAATGAAGAACTCTGTTCGTCAGGTAGCGAAAGGCTCTGGTCTCTTTCGTGTAGAAGCAATCCCATCTAACAGTGGGGAAACCAGAGATTATCAAGAAATAGACCAAAATCAATATGCGAGTTTCAAAGGTCAAGGCGCTCAGTCTGATCGCGCTCGCGTAGTTTTGGGTTACAACAAGCTCGTAACAGTTCGCCGATTCTCACAAGATATTGGAATCACCTACGAAATGAGGAGATTCAATAAATATCCTGAAGTCGTGCAGAAACTTACCAGCTTGGCAAAGATGGCTCCTAATAAAATGGAGTTAGATTTGCAACACAGAATTGGCTTCGGTACAGCCACTTCTTATACCGACAAGGATGGTCAATCAGTAGATTTGAGTGTTGGAGATGCACTAGCTTTGTTTAGCACAGCTCATCTTTTGACAGGCACAGCTACGACTTACCGAAACCGCCTAGCAGGCAATCCAGTTCTCTCAAAAGGAGCATTGGAAGGTATGGAGAGACTTGTTACAGAGGAAACTCTTAACAATCTTGGAGAGAAGATTATTATGCCTTTTGATATTCTTTGGACGACTGATGACCCAAGTACTGTGAACACAGCTTTAGAGTATTTGAAGTCTGTAGCCGCTCCTGATTTCGCTAATAGCGGAGTTACGAATGTTTATCAGGCAAAATACAAGCATGTCAAACTTGACTTAGTAGCAACGACAGCTACAGGTGCGGTAGACAATACCAAGAGACGATATTGGGGTATTGCTTCAAGCGATGCTTCTGATGCTCACTTGGGCGAATGGGAAGCCGCTCATCTAAAGACTCCTTCTGACTTAAATGCAGGAGAAGAGTTTTCTACAGATGATTGGAACTTCGGAGTTCGTGCAGGATGGGGTATTGGAATCGTAACTGGTCGTTGGATAAAAATGAGTTCGGGGGACGCAACGGCTTAGTGGTCGAGCGATTAAAGGACGCTATATTCCTAAAATAATAAAGTAAATATATGATACAAAATCAATTAAGTAGATATGGAGCTATATCAAGACCAATAGATGTGCCTATCGGAGCTAAACTATTTTTAGTTTCTGACTCTGATGACACAACTGTCGGTCCCGCTAATATAGCTTCGGAGTTTCCAGTAGATAATGAAGGAGTGGTTCGTGTTTACACGACTATTCAAGTGGCTTCTAATGCAGGTTCAGCAAGTAGGGGTGATGTGGTAGCAGTTCTTCCGGGATATGACCATACTCTCTCTCGCACAGACTCTTGGGCAACCGCTGGAATTAATGTTATTGGATTAGGCGAAGGAATGAACCGCCCAATAATTCGTTATGGAACGGCCACTGATGAGGTAGGACTTAAAGGGAATAACATTCGTGTCAAAAATCTTCGTTTCTTGGCTGATGCTGATAGCGTAGCAAGAGGACTTGATTTAGATACAGGTTATTCAGGAGGAATTGTAGAGAATTGCATATTTGATTTCGACTCGAATGCAAGCAATTTCGTTACAATGGTTCGTGTTGGACAGTCTAAAGCTGTTATTCAAAACAACGAATTCTGGGCGGAAGATACAGCAGGAGCTGGTAAGGGTGTTGAACTCTTAGGGGGTTACGCTGATTTCTTAAAAGTCAGGAATAACTACTTCTATGGGCAATTTGACACTGTTGGTGATACTACCAACAATGCTGCTGCTATCGCTATTGCTGTTTCTCATGACTCAGGAGACACTATCTTGAGTGGTGTTGAAATTAGTGGGAACACAATTGTCAGCACAGATACCGCGGCAGCTGTCTTGATT
>ERZ1292629.384-Hain-H43-01um-R1-384-length-46956-cov-8_pt1 | contig 46956 bp, 53 predicted proteins | sample MGYA00564399_ERZ1292629 | MGnify/ENA primary metagenome ERZ1292629 (study PRJEB36523, sample SAMEA6512636) | groundwater metagenome | collected 2019-01-08 | study: AquaDiva: Metagenomics assemblies of 32 groundwater samples
CGCTATCGGGAGAAGTTTCGCGTGTGGAAAAGAAGCGGGCACGGAATTTATCCCGAAACTTGGCCCGTCCTGGCTGACGCCGGTCATTTTAAGAATTGCGAAATCGGCGTATCCCGTTTCCAAACCGCTCAACGGCAAAACGGAAGAATCGTAAACGGGCTCAGCCGTGTATCCGAGAACTGGAATTCTTGTCAAAGGATTTATCGCCCTTATCTCCGAAACAGTCGGCAGATGAGTGCCTTTCGGCAGCTGTCCGACATCGCAATGTTCGAATTTATATTTCAATATTCCAGGAATAGCCAAATCTCCGATTGAAACATTCGATTCGTCCCGAACAATTACGTGTCTGTTTGTGAGGATGTATCCCTTGCTGTTTACTATTACTCCCGAACCGCGAACCGATATCTCGCCTCCGCCGATATTCGAGCCGTCGAGAGGATTTATTATCGAGGCGTTGAAATAACATAAAATCCCGACAAAAGTTTCCGGGTCTATCTCTATTTGTGGTGGCAAAGGATTAATTTCCTGAACCGGCTGCGGCGTGGGCGGCTGGACAGCGATTGGCGGGGTTGTGGTAGCGGTAACGGACTGGCTCGTCGGCTTCGGCTTTGTAGCTATCGGTTTTGTCGCCGTTGCCGCCGGATTCGTTCCGCCCGGAACCGATATGTTTTCCGTCGAGGACGGCTCGGTTTGCTGAACTATTTCCTGAGTCGCCGGCGTTTCTAAAACCTGAACTTCCGCCTGTTTATGCGAAAAAATCCCGCCTATAGCGATAATCCCTCCGGCGATTATCGCAACCGCAGCTTTTATTATGGATGTGATAAAGTCGAGCATGTGGGGATTAATTATACCCCCTCTGGTGGAGTGAATAGAGACAACTGGGAATATACACTGGAAGAGATTTATAAAGTATTTGCTACTTCACACAAAAGCGTTTTTATTTAGCGGGGGGGTAAGTAAAATACACTATAAAATATCGCAATCTAATATGCTACCGACTCCATAGACAACAAATACAGAATTAAGAAATTTCTCCCAACTATTTGCTTGAACAATAAAAGTTGTTAATTTTTCTGTTTTTAGGGGTTGATTTTGCAATCTACCTAATTGATTTGAAAGCGGATATTCGTAAGTAATCCATTTTTTTGAAGAAAGATTTGCTTTAGACGGATTAATCACCGCGCCCGGCAATTCAATATCGCTTGGATTATAATCAACCGTAAAAATATTAGCTGTGATAACTACTATAGGCAAATAAACTTTCCTTTTAGATAAATCAAATTTGTGTTTCTGAATTATAGGAGTGCCGCTCGCGAAACCATTTAATCCTCTGTGAACCTGAAGAAATGGTTTGTGGATTTTATTTTCTGAGCTACGATTTAAAACAAACTTTTCATTATATTCAAAACCGTTGATACATTTATCAAAATTGTCCTGTGTGCGATAACCAAGAGTTGGAAATGTTAAACCATTTTCAACGTGAGTTTCATCAGCATTCGCTTGGTTTTTAGATATTGAAATAAAAGAAGAGTTGTAAAATTTATGATATTTTTTATGGACATCCTTAACAAAAAGCCAGTTCTTTATTGAAGGATCAGCTCTTTTTGCCTCTATAACCAAAAATATATTACCTTGAAAAGGCGCTAGGAAGTGATCGTCGCTTCTGAACCAAGCGGCAACAATATCAATAGTTCCGTCATAGTCACTAATCGAGTAAGGAACCTCTGGCTCATAATGATAGCAACCAACTTTACCTATACAGTGAGCGACCCAATCCTGAAATGGAATTCCAGTAGAATTTAAAAGCTCTATTGTTTTGTCATTATTCATTTCTATCAGCTTTAGATTAGTTCAATTCCCTTCATCTGTCACCAAATAGCTATAGCCCCTCGTCGCTACGCTCGCTCGGGGCACTTAGAAAATCTAATCCCGCCTTTGGGGCGGGAAAGATTTTCTAAGTGGAGATGGGCGGAATTGAACCGCCGTCTAAAGATATCGTCGCTGAACTTTCTACGAGCGTAGCCCTAATAAATTAGAACAAAGTTGCTTCGCTTAATTTAGCCGATTGCCTCACGAAGCGAAAACATTCGGCGAGTCCCCTTGTATAAGACCGGTTGCTCGTTCAAGAGACCCGAACGGACCGATCTCCACCTACGCTAAAGCTTCGGTGGACAGGCTCATACGTTACGCGTAAGCGAACGCTGGAGCCCCAACTTTATTAGAGTTGGCAGTTATATGGTTTTGTGAGTTTACAAGTTCACGCTTGGCTCGCCGGTTCAGGATTCGTCTTTATCGAAGCCAATCATCCCCAGCGACGCCATAATACCATAAAAATTAAGGAAAATCAAGGAATGTATATTTGGCTTAAAATACTTCACATTTCATGTGGGGATTGACAAAATCGGCAAAATCTGCTATTTTAACAGGCGTAGCAACTTACCAATCCCGCGCACAACCCGTGCGCATTTTTTCAAGGAGAAGAGTCATGGAGATGCAACAGGAACGGCAGGAGCAGGAGATTCGGAGAAAGTGGGCGGCAACCGGCGACCCGTTCTGTGAAGGCGTTGGGTTCGTGATCGAGATTGCCATGACCGTTGTCGGCATCGTCTTTGCTGTCAGCGCGATGTGGCATCTGGACAATCTGGCGGATGTCGCTTTCCGCATGGTGTTCGGCGGAGTGCTGGCTTTCGTCGGCTGTCGCCTTCTGACAGATCGACTCATCGACCATCCCTGGATCAAATCTCTCGTTAGCGCAATGTGCGAGGAAGGAGAAGGAGACGACAATGTCGGCTGAATCCGTAAGCGTCAATCTTCCCCGAATGGAAACTGTGATCCGGGTCCGGGACGTTGAAATAACATTCCGGTACATCGAAAAGAGGTTGAAAATTGCCGGAAGGGCCAATTTCTCCGGCGGCAGGTCAACCTCACTTTCGGACGCGGAATACGCCAGCGCCTTACTCTTGGCGGCTGAGAAGCTCGGTATCAAAATAAAGCTGAAACAAGCCGCCTAAGCGCTTCGAAAAGGATTCGGGAGCTGCCATATCTCCCCTGACTGCCCCGGGCTTGCGAAAGCAGGTTCGGGGATTTTTTTATAGAGAACTTGGCCGATAGTGGATTTTGATGTTTCGACATTGCTCAGCATCAATCGAGCACATAAAATTTTTAATGATTAAGCAATTGACACTTCGACGTTGCTCAGTGTCAATTTTTTGGTAACCAAAAAATTGACAAATTTCCCCGCAACGATTAGCATATTGTGGTACTCAAGTTGGAAAAAATTTCAATCTTTCGACTTTGCTCAGGGCTTCGACTCCGAGACTAAGATTCAAGGAGATTGACAGTGAGCGGAGTCGAACTATCAATAAACCCATAAAACCGCGAATCAACAAAGAAATAACCGCACCCGAATTAAGGGTCATCGGAGCCCAGGGTGAAAATCTTGGCGTCATGCCGAGAGAAAAAGCGCTCGCTTTGGTCAGGCCAGAGGAAGGTTTGGACCTGATTGAAATATCATCCACGGCCAAGCCGCCCGTCGCCCGTCTGATGAGTTTCGACAAATTCCGGTATATGCAAGAAAAGGCGTACAAGAAAGCGAGACAGGCCCAGAAGACGGTGGGGGTAAAACAGGTGCAAATAAGCGTGCGCGCCGCACAGAACGACCTTCTGATAAAAGCGCGTCAGATGGACAAGTTCCTGAAGGAAGGCCACAATGTCGACATAATGATGAGATTAAGGGGAGCGGAAAAATATAACAAACAAAGAGCATTTCAGAAACTCGAGGAATTTATCAAGATGACCACAGTCGAGCACAAAAGACTCGGCGAACCGAAATTTGGAGGCAGAGGAATGATGATGCCAGTGGCGCCGGTTTTAAAAAAATAAGGGGTTGGTTAAAAAATTCAAGCTACAAACGCAGAATTTTTTACCACCAAACCTTACCGAGCACATAATGAGATGTACTACGTATACCTCATAAAGAATCGCCACGACGGAGAAACGTACATTGGATATACTAACAACCTCAAGAGACGGCTTAAGGAACATATAGACAAAAAACCGGAACTTATATACTATGAATCCTACAAATCCGAACGAGATGCGCGAGCGAGAGAGATGAAACTCAAACAACGTGGTCAAACAGTTCGACGGCTAAAAGAAAGAATTAAACACAGTTTAGAATAACATTATGTGCTCGGTGCTCAATGTTGTGGCTACATTTTCTTCGCCACAGTTGAGCTCGAAAATGTAGACAACATTGGCATGCAAAAAAGTTTCGTAAAAAGGATAAAAATCACAAAAAATGGAAAAATCATCCGCCGGTCAATGTCGGTGAATCATTTCCGCACCCGGAAATCGACCAAAAACATAAGGCATAAGCGGAAAACGCGGCAGCTTGATTATCCGATCAAAAAAATTCTCGATTACTCCGCCACAGTCGCGTAATCTTCTGCTTTCCAAACATTCATGCCAAGAGTAAAAAGAGGAAAAATACAAACCAAGAAACGCCGCGCCCTTCTCAAGCACACCAAGGGTTTCCGCTGGGACAGGAAGTCAAAAGAGAGGGCCGCGAAAGAAGCCCTGCTTCACGCCTGGTCAAGGGCTTTCCGCGGACGGAAAGAAAAGAAAAGGGTTTTCCGCAAGCTCTGGAACGTCAGAATAAACGCCGCCAGCCGGATGCAGGAAATGACCTACAGCAAACTCATTGCCGCGCTGAAAGCGAAAAAAATAAAACTCGACAGGAAAATACTGGCCGACCTCGCCAAAAACGAACCGAAAGTTTTCGCAAAAGTAATAGATTTCGTTAAAAAATAATCCGCCCGAGACGGATTATTTTTTAAAATACGCCTTCTTTTTTAAGAAGCGCTAATTTTTTCTCCGCCCCCTTGTTGTATCCGCCGATTTTACCATCAGAACGGATTATTCGGTGGCACGGAATCTTCGGGTTGTAATTTTTATTCAAAATATTCCCGACGGCGCGGTAAGCCCGCGGGTTGCCGGCTATACGCGCTATTTCTTTATATGTCGCGGTTCGGCCGCTGGGTATTTTCCTCACGGCGGCGAGGACCTTTTTGTGAATCTCGTTAGAGACAATAACTCCGTTTTTTTCATTTTTTTTCATAAACTATGTTTAACGTTTCAAAAAAATTAAGTGCTATGCTATAGCACAGCACTTAAAGTATAACTTTTGATTTTTTAAATGCCGATGATTTACGGTCGCCTACGGCGACCTGTCTTTAACAGGACGAATGAAGTCATAAGCCTGCTTCAAAATTTTCTGATTGCCGCGGTATCTGTTCATTATCTTCATCGCCTCGGGATACAAAAACCAGGCATAGCCCTGGTGCTCCGATGAAATCCTTATTCTCGGATTTCTGGTTTCGGCAAGATAGAAAATAACTATCTTGAATATATTCTGGGGTTCTTCTTTTGTTCGTTCCCTTCCCGCACGCGAAGAATCACCTCGGTCGGCGTGGCGCCTGAAAGAGAATTTCTGATAGACCTTGAAATTATTCACCAGGCGGAGATCCTGCCTGCTCAGCCCTGCTTCTTCCTTGGTCTCGCGGAAAGCCGCGGCGAGGGATTTTTCTTCAGATTCTATTTTTCCTTTGGGAAAATTCCAGTAATTGTGGCCGTGATAAAGAACGAGGAATTTCAGTCCTTCATCGGTGCGCCGGAAAACTATAAATCCGGCGGATATTTCTTTTTTGAATTTTTTGACGTTTGTTTTTTCAGTCATCCTTTAAGAAATCTTAACATTTTTCCCAGAGGCCAGGCGTTGATTATGTCTTTTTTTTCAGCCCATCCCCTTCTTGCCTGGGCTATTCCTAGTTCAAGAAATCCCGCCTGAGCCGCGGAGTGGGCGTCGGAATCTATGCTCATCTTTACGCCGGCTTCCACGCATTTTTTGATATATTCGTCTTTCAAATCCAATCTGTTCGGCTCGGCATTCGCCTCAAGAACCGTTCCTGTTTTTTGGGCGTGAGTTATCAGTTCGTCGATATTCACTTTATATGCTTCGCGGCGGTTTATAAGCCGCCCTGTTGGGTGGAAAACTATATCCACGTTCGGGTTGGACATCGCTTTTTTTATTCTTTCCGTCTGGTCGTTTTCGGAAAGATTGAATAACGAATGGATGGAAACACCGACGATGTCCAACTTGGACAAAACGTTGTCCGGCAAATCCAAGCTTCCGTCTTTGAGGATATCGCACTCGGTGCCTTTCAGGATTTTTATCTTTCCTTTGAGTTTCTTGTTTATCCTGTCTATTTCCGCCATCTGTTTGAGGACCATTTTCCCGTCCAAACCGCCGGTCATCGCCAGGCGCTTGGTATGGTCGGTAATGGCTATGTATTCCAGGCCGAGTTTTATGCCGGCACGCGCCATTTCCTCGATTGAATCCGAACCGTCGGTCCATTCGGTCTGCGTCTGTAAATCGCCCTGCATGTCGCCGTAGCCGATGAGTTTTGGTAGTTTATGTTTCAACGCCAGTTCTATTTCTCCCGTGTTCTCTCTCATCTCCGGCTCCATATATTCCATCCCGAGAACTTTGTAAATTTCCTCTTCGGTTCTGCCCGCAATTCTTTTTTCCTTGCCGCTTTTAACGGAAAATAGCCCGTATTCGTTCAGTTTCATTTTTTTCTCCATAGCCAAACGACGGAGCGCTACGTTATGGTCTTTCGAGCCGGTAAAATAATTCAAAGCGGCCCCGTAAGATTCAAGGGGTACCACGCGCATATCAACATCCAAGCCGGAAGATAGCTTGACCGATGATTTCGTTTCGCCCACGGCGACAACATTGGCCACTTCCGGCATACTCGTGAAATAATCCATAACTTTCTGAGATTTCCGGGATATCACAAGTATGTCGATGTCGCCTATGGTTTCTTTTCTCCGGCGGGTAGAACCGGCGACTATCGCTTTTTCCACATCCGGCAATTTCCTTAAACGTTCTTCAAGCATTTTTGCCAGCGGTAAAACGTTGCCCAGCAAAAAACGTCCGCCTGATTTTTTCAGAAATTCTATTCCGGTCAGGATTTTCTCTTCGCTTTTCTTTCCGAATCCTTCCAGATTTTTTATTTTTCCGGCGCGCGCCGCTTTTTCAAGGCCTCTTATATTTCTGACGCCCAACTTCTGGTAAAGTTTTCTTATGGATTTCGGCCCAAGTCCCTCAACGGCAGTCAGCTCCGATAAATTCACTGGAGCTTTTCTTTTAAAGTCTTCGTAATACTTAAGGCGCCCCGTTTTCAAAAGCTCCTCTATTTTCTCCGCGATGGAAACTCCGACGCCTGGAATTTCTTCAAGCGCTTTCAATCCGCCGTTTTTATAGATTTCGCTGACCTCCTCCTCCAAATCTCCGATGATTAGCGCGGCCTTTTCGTAAGCACGCGGCTTGAAAGGCACGTCCCGCATCTCGAGATACTCCCCTATTTCGCGGATGATTTTAGCTACTTCAAGGTTTGATAAGGCCATTCCATACTTATAAATTTTTTATTGCCCGCTTACCACCGTGAACAAAAACTGCTCGTTTTGAAAAGACACTTTGACGTTGTCGCCCCGGCTTATTTCCTTTTTCAAAAGTTTTTCCGCAAGCTGGGCGCGCAGATTTTCCTCTATGGCCCTCCTCAGCGGCCGCGCCCCGAAAGCCGGCTCGTAGCCGAGACGGGCGATTTCTTTGACCGCCGATTCGTCGAATTCCAATTTTATGCCCTGGTCGCTTAGGGTGTCGGCCAGGTCGGACAGATTAATTCTGGCGATGGCGTCGACGTTCTTCGGCGAAAGGTCCTTGAATACCACGATTTTGGAAAACCGGTTTAAAAGTTCCGGCCTGAAAACGTCGGTTAGTTTTTTCTTCAGATATTCGGCGATATTTTCCATCTTTTCGCCCTTGGAAAGCGACTCGTTGATGATGTCGGAATGCGCGTTGGAGGTCGCGATGATAATCGTGTTTTGGAAACCGACTGTCCGGTCGAGATTGTCCGTCAGTCGGCCATCGTCGAAAACCTGGAGAAAAAGATTGAGAATATCCGGGAAGGCTTTCTCAAATTCATCGAGAAGTATAAGGCTGTACGGCTTCCGCAGAACGGCATCTGTGAGCGCGCCGCTCGTTTTGCCGTCAGGCGAGCCGATAAACCGGTAAAAACTTTCTTTATCCTGGTATTCGGTCATGTCGAACCTTATCATCGAAGATTCCGAACCGAACTGTATTTTTGAAAGAATTTTTGCGAGTTCGGTTTTTCCGACGCCGGTGGGACCCACGAAAAGAAAATTGGCTATCGGCCCGCCTGGCCTGCTCAGTCCGCTCCGGTATTCGCGCAAAGCGGTGCTGACGGCTTTGACGGCTTCTTCCTGGTCTATCAGGCGTTTGTGAATGGTATCTTCGAGGTTAAGAAGTGATTCTGCTTCCGCTTTGCTGGCTTCGCGTATCGGGATATTAACTTTTTCTTCCGCGGCTTGTATGACTTCTTCGTGAGTTAAATATCTTTTGCCATCGCGTCCCGCTATAACCAAAGCGCTCTTTAACAGGTCTTCCGCGCTTGAAGGCAGTAATTTCCCGGCCATATATTTTTTGCCGAGCATCACCGCCGATTTAATGGCGCCGAAACTGACTGTTATTCCGGTCTTTTTTTCCAAAATCAGACTCTCGTAAACAAGCAGTTTTCTGGCGTCAGCTTCGTTCATTTCGTTCACTCTTATGGTCTCAAAAATTCCCGTTATGTCGCTTCTTGGTTCCACGAATTCCTTGAATTCCCTTGGATACGTGGCGCCGATAACGGGAAATGCGTTGTTCTTGATTACGGGCATGATGGCGTCCGCCGCGGAAAGATAATAATTTCCGGAAGTTTTGACGAGATTATGAAAATCAGGAATGTAAAGGATGACGTTGCCGGCCATAAAAATTTCATCGATTATTTTTTTCAGCCTGCCTTGAAGTTCTTCGGGAGACGCCCCAGCAACCAGACTCGAAATTTCCAGGCCTACGAGTCGTTTATCAAAAAGCCCGGCCGGCACCTCGTCTTTTATGATTTGCTTGGCGAGGTGAAGAACTATCGTTTCTTTGCCCACGCCTTCTTCTCCTATTAATAGCGCGTTTGGATTTACGGGCCGGGAAAGCGCGTCGACCATGAGCCGATAATAATTCTCGTGGCCGATAATAAACCCGACTTCTCCCTCCCTCGCCAAATCCGTCAAATCGGAACTGAATTTGTCGAGTGTCGGCGTCGGCCTGCTTGTCCAGGCCCTGTTTATCACCCGATGGCGCAACCGCCTCTGGGTTTCAAAACTAAAACCGCTCAAGTTGGAAGGAATCGGAAAATTCCAGAATTTTTTTTTGAGGGAACTTAGAAGAAGGGCTAGCTCGAGGTCCCCGCCATCGACGGAAAAAGTGTTGAAAAGCCTTTTTGTTTTTTCGTCTCCGGAGAAAAAAAGTCCAGAAAACAGGTCTGTTGTTTCTATAAACCGGCGGTTGTTGGCGATGCTTCGGAGGCCGGCTTTAACGGCAAGTTTTTCCGCCATTTCCAAAACGATATTTTTATCGAGTTTGTTTTCTCCGTCTCCGGCGGTCATGAGTAAATCTATCTTATGTTCAATTTCCTCCGGCATTAGGTCAAGCCGCAATAATCCTTCTTTTATTTCTTTCCTTTCCAAAAGCTCTTTAGCTGTTTCCAGAAAAAAATTCTTTTTGGAAATCAGGTTTCTGTCGAAGCTTTTCTCCAAAACCGAGTAAGCAGCCGGCGAAATATAATTGGCGAAGTTTATTCTGCCTTCTGGCATTTCCGAAAACGGTTTGTCTCCCTCGCCGAAGTGAAAAATCATGTCGGCGAAAATCAGTAGCAGAAAAATTCCCAGCGCGCGCAACTGAAGAACGTCGGAAAAAATCAGGGCCAAGGAAGCTACGAAGAAAACAATATACGAGACATAGCTCAACGTCCTGACAAAAATCCTCCCACCCAAAGTCATGTAAAGCCTCGGCTCTCTGAAATAAAACCTGTCTGCATAAGCAGACCTGTCCTGAATTTCCGATTCCTTGTTATTTTGCTCCGAGAACATAGAAAATTAAAACTATTGGCGCCGCCAGCCACAGCGCATAAATAATAAGAAAAATTATCGCAGTGAAAGCGTAAACTCCGAGACCTATGATTATTCTTCCGGACCGGAAAACTACGCCGAGAATCCGGCCGATTACCGTGTAGTCCTTGTATAGCGGCTGGAAAAAATAGCGGAGTGTCACACGAAGGGCTATTGTCCGGTCAAGAGATTCAAGAAACGATACAAATCGATGAAAAAAAACCTTAGACGCGTCCGCGTACCAGTGGTGAAAAAAATCGAAAATCCGGTAAAAAAACCGCTGTATCAGATAAACTAAAGCGAAATTCATGTTTAACCGGAATGCCTGAGATTCCCACACTTACTCGGGCGCAATCTCGGTATCCATTTGCTTAATTATAACCCAAAACTAAAAGAGTTTCTCCTGGGCGGATTGTTCTTCTTTTTTCTTTTCCGGATGCTTTTCTGCGAGAAGAGTATCGGCTTTTTCAAGAATTTTCGGCAGTTTTTTGAAGTCCTTTTCGAATTCCTCTTTCATCTGCGTCGAGCGGAGAGCCGCCGCCGGGTGATAAATCGGAAACAGAAGAAAATCGTCGAAACGGAAAACTTTCCCCCGGTCGCGGCTGATTTTGGCTTCGGGCAGAAAATAATTCATCGAAAATCTGCCGAGGGCCACTATTATTTTGGGTTTGATTATAGCAAGTTGGCGCGTGAGATACGGTTTATACGATTCGATTTCGTCCGGCAAAGGGTCGCGGTTTTCGGGAGGGCGCCGTTTCACGATGTTGGTTATATAAACATCCGTTTCTTTCCAATTGATATCGCGGATACACTGGCGAAGCAGCTGGCCTGCACGTCCGACAAAAGGTCTCTTCTCCCGGTCTTCGTTGAAACCGGGCGCTTCGCCGATGAAAACAACTTTGCTTTCCGGGCCGCCTTCGCCAAAAACGAGATTTGATTCTCGCAGCGGCAAAGAATTATCTGCGGCGATTTCGTCCTCGAGTTTTTTAAGTTCTTTTCCTTTGTCCATGAGAATGATTGTAATTGCAAACCGACGTTAAAAACTTTTTGTCCAGATTGTTCCGACAAAACTAAGATAATCGAATAGGTTTGTCATAATAATCAAAATTTTACCACCCAAGTTATGAATTGTGCCCCCGGCAGGAATTGAACCTGCATCACCTCCTTCGGAGGGAGATATTCTATCCGTTGAACTACGAGGGCGTTATCCTAATATAACCATCGCTCACCATTTTATCAATGTACTTCTTGCTTTTTAGAGCTTTCATTCGACGCTCGACTTTTCTTGTAAGAATAATCGAATAGTACTCTTGAACTAAAACTATTTGAGGATTTTTCATTCCTTTTGTGGTTCGCGTAGTTCCCGAGCGATGCAACTTCATCCTATTCTCGACGCTTTTCGTGCTTCCAACATAGAATCGACCATCCTCATCTCTTAAAATATAAACGTATCCTTTCACATCTTGATTTCGCTCCGACGCCCATTGTGGTCGGAGCTCCGTCCTCATTATTGAAAATAATGAGCGACGGAGTAAACCGCCGCCGCCAGGAAAACCAATATCAGCAGGTTTGCAAAAAATTTTGTGATACTGGAAAGCGCCAGAATTTTCTTGCTCACCAAAATTATAAAAATGTACTGAAGAGCGAGAAAAACTCCTCCTGCCAGGCTTATCGCCCCAAGAAAATTGAAAAATCCCGAGAAGAAAAGCAGCAACGGCAGAAAGATGACAGCCAAGTAACTAAAGAAAGGCGGCAAATGCAAATCTTCTTTTAATTCGTTTTTTATTTCCAAACTTATGGGGACATATGAAGTCCACATAGCGAAAATTCCCAGCCAGCCAAGCAGCTGAATTTTCCACGATGGCCAAGATGAAAGACCGGATAGAGCATCGGGCGAGATTGAGTCGGCAGAGCCGAGAATCCCCGCAACGAAAAGGAGATAAATAATGGCCGACAAGAGCGTGCCAAAAACAAGCTTTGGCATGTAATTCGAATCGCCATTTTTCTTCTCCCAGCGGAACATCGGTTCTATGACCGTCCAGCCCGTCAGCGAGAAAAGTATCGCGCCGAACGGCAGAAAAACGTTGTCCAAGTTCACGGCTGAAACGCCCGAAAATCCGGATTGCCCCGTCAAAAAAATGAAAAAAACTATCAGAAACATTAAAACAGTTCCGAAAAATTCCGCGCCCACTATTCTGGGTAATTTTAAAAGAAGAGGCAAAGAAGCCGCCAGCCAGAATAAAATCGCGCCGTAGCTTGCGGTCGCGCTCGGCAAAATAAGACGCGCAAAACTTTCCGACAGAATAAGATAAATTAAGAGAATCAAAAAAAGTCCGGCGACAACCGAAACCGTTGACGCGTAAAAAGCGCATTTGCCCAGATGTTCCCTGACGAGTCCGAGAAGGCGGCTTCCGCCGTTCGCTCTTTCCAACGAGAGCCAGTAAAGCCGATGAACGAAAATAACCGCCCCGCTGAGGACGATTAAATAAAAAATTCCGGTAAGCCAGCCGGATTTATGAAATATATAAGGCAGGGAAAACATTCCTGCTCCGATAGTGGTGGCCGCGATAAAGCCCACGCCACCCCAAAATGATTTAAAATTATTCATATTTTAAAAGTAGATTTGCTCCAAAGAAAACCTTCTCGGAGGCCGACTTCGGTAACAGGTTTAGGATAGAACTGGCGAGCATGATAACCAGACGGCAGAATTTTGAGGAAGCTCTCGAAGGCATTTTTAGCTTGGTCTCCGCCATAGGCGGAGTCAAAATGCCGAGAGGCAGCGGGTGCGAGCCGCTGCGGTTCGACCGTCCCGAGTTCACCGTCGAAGGAGAGCGAGTGAACCGCGATTCCGAAAAACCTGTTGGCTGAGTGAAGCCGCCGGGGAATATTGATAGCGTGTTTTCGCGAGACAAATCTACGCCTCAAACACCTCGTCCCCTTCCCTCACTTTGTCGCCGATTTTGATTCCGACCTCCTGACCTTTCTTGGCTGTTTCAATGGGTTTATGGTCGTATTGCATCGATTTCACCGTTTCCTCAAAATCGGTCGTCGCGCCCTTAAAATGAACCTTCTCGCCGACCTTGAAGGCCCGGTTGAATTTAACGATGGCGACGCCGAGGTGACCGTAGTAGTGAGTGATGCTTCCGATTGGTTTTATTTTTTTGGTGGCCATGATTGTGTTAGTGTACGACCTTTATAAAAAACTTCTACAATTCTTTTTCTTCGTCCACCATCATCTCAATCACTTCGTCCAGGAGTTTTGCAGGATCCGTATTAAAAACCGCTTTGCCGTGTCCGCGTCCGGCGCGCTTGATTATTTCGGGAATCATGTCGGTGGTGCCGCCGGAACCCAGAAGAACTCCCTGCGGCTTTTCATCTTCAAAGGCATTGGTGAATTCGTTAAGCGTGCCGATGCGTCCGCAAACCGTTATAACGGCGTCGGAAGCCCTCGTTAAAAGCAAATTCCTGCCTGAATAGCCGAAACCGGTATAAATTATCAGGTCGTGGTAATCCACCGGCAAACGATACGTTTTCACGTGCTGTATTTTGGAATAAGCCGGTGAGATGCCGATAACAAAACCGCCGGCCTCCTTGGCGCCCTTGGCGGCCCAGTACGGCGCGCCGGTCGTGGCTCCGGTTACGAGTATGAATCCTCTTTGGGCGATAAGTCTGCCGATTTCTTCGATTTTCTGCGGCGCGTCCGGGGCGCAATCGGAAGTTTCGGCGGCTCCCGAAATACAGATTTTGTATTTCAAATGATAAAGTTTCGGGTCGTGGTTATGATTATTATGGTTATTCATGTTTTTTGAATTATAACACGGCTTGGCTCCCCGGTTCCGGGACAACCGCTTCCAGGGCATAATTGTCGCGGATTTTTTGGGCCAGAGCTTCGCTGGAACCTTCTTCGCCCTGAACGACGAAAATTTTTTTAAGCGACAATCTCATCGGCTTGAGCCAGTCCAAAAGCTGACCTTGGTCGGCGTGAGCCGAATAGGCGCTGATTTCCCTCACCCGGCAACGCACAGGAATCTCTTTGCCGAAAATTCTCACGCTCTTGGCTCCGTCAAGTATGCGGCGGCCGAGCGAACCTGCCGTCTGATAACCGACAAAAAGTATCGTGCTCTTCGGGTCGGAAAGATATCTCTGCTCGTGATGGAGAATCCGCCCTCCGTTGGACATTCCCGAACCAGCGATTATTATTTTCGGCGGCGCCACTTCGTTTATTTCTTTTGACTGCTCCGTGGTCAAAGTGAAACGCAATCCCGGAAAATTGAATATGTCGTCGCCGGCGCGTTCCAATTTTAAAATTTCCTTGTTGAAATGGCTTTCGTATTTTTTGTAAATCGCCGTCAGTTTTATGGCCAGCGGGCTGTCGATGAAAACCGGCACTTTGGGCACGCGCCCTTTTTCAAAAAGTTCGTTGAGATGGAAAAGAAGGTCCTGCGTGCGTTCAAGCGCAAAAGCGGGAATCATCAGAACTCCGCCATCTTTAACGGTATTTTCTATGGCGCTTTCCAAATCGCGCTGCCTATCCCCCAATCCTTCGTGAAAACGATTGCCGTAAGTCGATTCTATGAGGCAATAATCTGCCGAATCGATTTTTTCAGTCGGCTGTATTATTGGAGCCGGCGAGTTGCCGAGGTCGCCGGAAAAAATAATTGTCTTGCCTTCCGCTTCAACGCGCACGATTGCCGAACCGAGAATGTGTCCGGCGTCAAAAAACTTGACGCTGAATCCGGCAACGCTTATTGGCTGATGATACTCGACTCCTTCCCAAACTTTCATGAGTTCTTCGATGTTCTCCGTGTTATAAAGCGGCGGCCTGCCCTCGCGTTCGGCTTCTTTGTCCAAAATGTGTTCAGAATCCAAAAGCATGAGTTCGGCGAAATCTTTGGTGATGGCGGTCGAATATACCTTTCCTTTGAAACCATCTTTCAGAAGCTTCGGCAGACGCCCGATATGGTCGATATGGGCGTGCGTAATAAAAACGGCCTCGATTTCCGATGGCTTGTATTTGAACGGTTCGAAATTCTGCCGCTCGGCGAAATGGCTCCCCTGTTGCATGCCGCAATCAATAAGAATTTTCCTATTGCTTGATTCCAAAAGATAATTGGAGCCGGTAACGCTTTTGGCGCCTCCGTAAAATATGAGATTCATAATTTAAATAATAACCCGAAAAACGATTTTATGCCCTGCCGTTTAAAATTTTCACGACAATTTTACCATTGGATGATATTTACTTCTTCCCCAAAATTTTCAGCGCCGCTTTCAGACGCAATTCGAGGCCGGTTACCGACTTGTCCACTTTCTGAAGAGCGGTTTTGACATCGTCGCGCCGGTAGCCGAGGTTGGTCAAGGTTTCCACGATGTCCGCGTCCGACTCCATTCTTTTGACTGCCTCGCCCGACATTTCCGACTCAACCTTGGTTTTAAGGTCAATAATTATCCGCTCGGCTGTTTTCCTGCCGATGCCCGAAGCCCGCGTCAATAAATCCGGCCGGTTTTCGTGAATGGCGGCGGCCAGTTCCTTCAATTCCGATATTTCGAGTATCGAGAGCGCCGATTTTGGCCCGACGCCGGAAACCGATATCAGAAGTTCGAAAAAATTCAGTTCTTCTTCCGTCAAAAATCCATAAATGTCCAGAATGTCTTCGCGCACGTGAAGATGCGAAAACAATTTGACCTGACTCCCGACAGGTGGCAAACTGGATAGCGTTCTCCGGTGGGTTATGAGCTTTATGCCGACGCCGAGAACCTCGACAACGGCGAAGGAATCCCGTTTTTCCATAAGCTTCCCGGAAACGCTGTAAATCATAGTTCATATTATAATGCGAAAAATGCGGACACGCTATGCGAATCCCGCGAAAATATTTAACCGTTTTCGCATCATTCGCATAATTAATTCGTAGTTTCGCATTATGCTGCCATGTTCAAACTAACTTCCGATTTTAGTCCCAAAGGCGACCAGCCGGATGCCATCGAAAAGCTGGTTGATGGGCTTAACAAAGACCTGAAACATCAGGTTCTTTTGGGCGTCACGGGAAGCGGCAAAACCTTCACCATGGCCAAGGTCATTGAAAAAATCGGCCTGCCGACTCTGGTCATCTCCCCCAACAAGACCCTGGCCGCCCAGCTTTACGAGGAATTCAGGGGCTTTTTCCCGGAAAACTCCGTCCACTATTTCGTGTCCTATTACGATTATTATCAGCCAGAGGCCTATCTGCCCGCCACCGACACATATATATCCAAAGACGCAAGAATCAACAAAGACATAGATAAGCTCCGACACGCCGCTCTGCAGGCCGTGCTTGAACGGCGCGACGCGATTATCATTTCGTCCGTTTCCTGCATCTACGGCGTGGGCGACCCGGCGGAATACCAGCGCATTAGCTTGGAACTCGAAGTCGGTCAGAAAATAAGTCCTGCGGATGTTGGCCGACATCTGAATTTCCTGCGGTACGAACGCATGGAACAGGAACCGAAACTTGCTGGCCAGTTCCAGATGAACAAAAGTGAAATATCGCTAAACACCATAACCGGCGAAAAATTGCTCATCGGCTTCAAGAATAGAGAAGTTAAATTCATTTCCAAAATCTCAAAGAATGAATCGGTTCAGGAAATAAAAATTTTCCCGGCGAAATTCTGGGTAACTCCGCATGACCGGCTCCGCATCGCCATTTCAAACATAAAAAAAGAACTTGGCGACCGTGTTGAAGACCTGCAGTCCGCCGGAAAATTCGACGAAGCCGAACGTCTGGAAAAAAGAGTTGCGTTCGATATGGAGCGTCTCAAAAAAGACGGCTACGTCAACGGCATCGAAAACTATTCCCGGCATCTCGGCTTCCGCAAGGAGGGCGAACCGCCGATGACCATCATCGATTATTTCCCGAAGCCGTTCCTGCTCTTTATAGACGAATCACACATTGGCGTGCCCCAGCTCAACGGAATGTATCAGGGCGACCGCAGCCGCAAGCAAACTTTGGTTGACCACGGCTTCCGTCTGCCCTCCGCTCTCGACAATAGGCCGCTTCGCTTCGAGGAATTCAAGGGAAAAATAGACCGGACGATTTATGTTTCAGCCACGCCGGGCAATTACGAAATGGAGCTCGCCAAGGAATCGGGACAGATTGCCGAACAGATAATCCGCCCGACAGGCGTAATAGACCCCGAGATTATCATCAGGCCGGCGGCAACCCAGATACAAAGCCTGCTCGTTGAAATAAAAAAGAGGACTTTGCTAAACGAGCGGGTTCTGGCGCTAACACTCACCAAACGGCAGTCGGAAGACCTGACCGAATTCCTGCTTTCAAGGGGAATCAAAGCCCAGTATCTCCACTCGGATATAAAAACACTTCAGAGACCGGGCATACTCCGCCAGCTCCGTAACGGCGAAGTGGATGTCCTTGTCGGCATCAACCTCCTCCGCGAAGGACTGGACCTGCCTGAAGTTAGCCTGATTGCGATTCTTAACGCCGACCGCGAAGGATTCCTGCGGAACCACAGGAGCTTGATGCAGATGGCCGGACGCGCCGCCCGTTCCACCAACGGACAGGTGATTTTTTACGCCGACCAGCTCACGGAGTCGATAAGAAAAGCGGTTGCCGAAACCAACCGCCGCCGCAAGATTCAGACCGCGTTCAACAAAAAATTCGGCCTGACGCCGAAGACGATTATAAAACCGATGACCGTAGCGAGCTTATTGGAAATCGCCGGGCTGGAAAGCCCTGAGGACTTGGTTTTCGAAGGGCCGACTAGGCCCTAGGGCTTGAAAGTCCTGAGTGATAGTCGAAGGAAGGAAAGGAGTGAGGATGGCGTGGAGGTGTAATGGAATTTTGTTAGCTTTACTTTTTCTTGATAAGTTCAAATGTGTCATTGCTTTGCTCAAAGATTATTTTGAAATTGTCGAAGAAAACTTCTCGGCCTAGCAATACTTGTACGTTACTACTTCGAATGTAAGTAGCAGGAACATCCATTTCTATATCAGTATTTTTTATTTTGAACGAAAGTGTTCCTAAATATCCAGGAACTTTACCCTCGCCAATACCCGTACTATTACATTCTGAACCAAGCTTAACTCCTAATACAGCTGCATACTCAAAGTTGATATGAGTTTTATCTGCCCCCGAATCAACAAGTGCGGGAGCCTCAATTATTGTGCCATCTTTTGCTTTGAGTTCCAATATAAGAATCGGTCTTTTTATCATTCGTCCCTTCGTATCTAGTGTCTTAAAATCAGACGAATATCGAAACTTCATTTTTAGTTTCTAAAATTGCGACGGTGCGTAAGTAAGATCGGGAAGAACTCTAAAAACCATAGCTCTCTTTTTAGAAGAGATTTTTTTAAGAACTTCAGACAGGGTCTCTCCGCTCGCGACTACTTTCTTATAGTCCCCAGACAGGGCTACCCATTTATTAACATATTTCTTGGTAACTTCGGCTGTATTGGGAAACTCAATGATTTTCTCCATTTTCTTTATTTATTATACCTAATTTATTAGTGTTGTTTATTGTAGTTGTTAATATCTTTTTTTGTCAATTGCTTGCCCCATAAGAAACCAATTTTCTATGAGCCAATTTTTCATATTTTCTAACTCAAAACCACTTACTTAGCAGTTTTTTGATTATATTTTTCCAAATAAAAACCACTAACAATGTTAATGCTAAACCTATAAAATAGTGGTTAAAACGTTCCCTTATGTGATAAAACTCGTCTAAAGAAGCCATTATGCCCAAAAACAAAACGAGAATAAGAAAACTATCGATAACGCCCTTTTTAATTTTTTCTTTCATAAATAATTGTTTCTTTTGGATAGAAACACAAAGCCCACAGCTAGTTATTCTATTTTATAATTATAGCACCTTGCCAATATCAAAACAAATTGCTATCATATCTCCATGGCTTCCAGCGCAACTTTGAAAAAACTTCCCGGTGAAGTAAAAAATTTGATTGCTCAAACGATTACGGATGTGTTGTCCGACCCAGATTTCGGCTTAGAATTGACCAAAAAGGCGAGATTGCGGCTTGGAAAAATTTCGCAAAGCAAAAAAACTATTTCCCTCTCGGCAATCAAAAAAAAGTATCGTTAAACCATAGCGATGAAATGGACGCTCCGGCTTTCTGTTGCGGCGGAAAAGGATTTGGAAGGCCTTGATAACAAAACCAGGGCGCGTATAATCGTAAAACTCGACTGGCTGTCAGAAAACTTTGATTCCATTATCCCTTCTGTGCTTCACGCGAAATTCAGGGAGTTTTATAAGTTGCGAGTCGGCGAATGGAGAATAGTTTATAAAATCGACTGGACAAAGAAAATTATAGTGGTTCACTATATCGACAAACGAGACAAAATATACAAAGAAAAATAAATTAACTACAATGCCAATCACAAGAAGCGCTAAAAAAGCCCGCAGGCAGAGCATCCGCCGGAAAGTTAAAAACGTAGAACAGAGAGAAGCCTACAAGGTTGCCGTTAAGACATATAAAAAACTGGTTTTGGCAAAAAGCCTCGATTCGGCCCGCGAAAAACTCGCCGCCGTTTACAAGGCCTTGGACAAGGCGGCCAAAACCGGCGCAATTAAGAAAGGCAAAGCAGCCAGATTGAAATCCCGTCTTGCAAAGAAACTGGACAAATAAACAAATGGATTAAACTACAACATCCTTACATACTTAAGTATGTAAGGATGTTGTATAGGTTACAAAAAAAACGCTTAGCGTTTTTTTTGTTTTATTCTCACCTAAATTCACTATCCAATACCGAACTTAGGTGAGGGGCGGTAGTGCGGTAAGCGCTACGCGCCCGGTACTGCGGTCAAATGTATTTCTTCTTCCACCCATTCCATTCCCACGGCGTCTTTGAGGGCGGAAATATAACAACACCGTCTTTTTTCAGTTCTTTCGCGCCGGCGGCATAGAAATCCTCCACGTCCGATTTACCCCCAGTAAGGTCGATGCCGACAAGGTCCAGCAATATTCCGAAGGCTGTTTCGTTGTACGAGGCCGTAAAGCTAAGCGGTTGAGCCCCGCGACCTTCTTGCCAATCCAATGTATATCGAGGCATGGTTTCCTCTTCTTTCTTGATTAAATTAATCGGAAATCAAACAGCGGCTTACATAATAGCCAATTTATATCGCGTATGTCAAGAGATGCAGAAGATAGAAGTTAAATAACCAAATCCACCAAAACTTCTTCGTAATCGAGTTTCCCGGATTTAACGAGAATGTCGTATTTCGCGAGTTGTACCAGTTTGTCCGGCAATTGATAAGCGAGCATATTGAAAATTTTCGGCATCGGCTCGTTGAGCGAAAAAAGTTTTTCAAGGGACGCCAGTCTTTTATCCAATTCGTAATTTTTCAGGCCTCCTAAAAGTCCGAAATAATCCGGGTTGATTTCTATATCCAGTGCCTCCAAATCTTTCAGGCCTATGCTCTTTTTCGGCCCTTCGGCAAGCTCAGGACTTCGGAGCATGGCGATTTTTCTGATTTCCGTCACCAGCGACCAGGTGTCGTTCTGATATGCTTCGGCGAGAAATTTCACAGCAGACGCCTGTAGCGTCATACCATTTTCTTTCGCCATATCGTAAATGAATTTTTCCCATTTTGCGCCCGTTAGATAAGGAAAATCCTGCCCTTTGATGTTGGCCGATTTCCCGGCGAGAAAAGTCAGGCCTTCGGCCGATTTGTTTTTCTCGGAAATCAGAACCGTAATATTGAGATTTTTGGCAGATTCTTTAAGCGTGTTTGAAAGTTCTTTTTCTCCCGATTCAAAAACGTTTTCCAAAACCGCGAGTTTCTTCGGGTCGAAAAGCGACTGGCTGCCGACGAATTCGGCGAAATGGGCGACCTCCTCCTTCTCCGCCAAATCGAACCGGCTCACGGCGACACCGGCGTGCTTTTTCCTGAATTCCGCGATTATTTCGTTCTTTTTTTGGAGCCGCCTGTATTCGTCCGGCCCGTGCAGAAAAATTATCATTTTATTTAGGCGGACTTTATAAAATCACTAATATCTATCTCGGCCATTTCCAATAAACCAAGCAGTGTTCCATGGGCCAGTTCGCGATGCATGGGAACTATCGTTACAATCGTCCTATTCCCATTTTTTCTATTCAATTTAATATGGCTGCCTCTTTGCGAAACAACAAAAAAACCGAATTCTCGGCATAAAACTTTTACCACTTCCTTCCCGGAGAAAGTTTTTGACATTCTATCGCCCTACTTAACCTCTATCGAGGTTACCATCGGCAATGTATCGGGTAAGTTCCTTTTGCTTTTAGGCATGTCTTCGAAATAAAGCTCCATGGCCTCTTGCAGGTTTTTTGTTGATTCCTCAACGGTTCTGCCTTGGCTGGTTACTCCAACCTCTAAAGAACGCGCGACATACCACTTTCCTTCTTTTGTTATAACTACAGTTGATCTATGTGCCATTTTTCCATTGTAGCACCTTGAATCAATCAATCAAGTTTTGGGGGATATTTTATGCAATCTCGCCGTTATAACAAGCCTCACAATAAACAATATCAAGCCTATCGGGGGCATAACTGGTTTCAAATTCATTCGGGCAGTGCTCAGTGCCGTGCTGATGAGCTCCAATGTTTTTATATAAATTATTTTTGCTGCTTGTACCGGCGCACTGACATAAGCGGCTCCATAATTTCATGGGATTCCGGCTTTTCAATCGCCGAAGATAACGGCAATTCGGACATAATTCAGGAATCGATATTCTCATTTTCTTGTAAAATTGGAATTCCATCGGGATTATCTTAAATGCCGTCGCGCACCCGTCGGCGCATTTACCTCCGTGAGCGCATTCGATTGTCTTGGAAAGTATGGATTCGTCGGCTTCGGTTATGGAAGGAATATCTTTTATTTTGAGGTCGATTTCATAATTCCGTTCAACGGGACTTTTCCATTCGTAGCCCCGTTGCGCCGCTTCGCTTTCCGTTAAAGGAAAATAGGCCTGGGCTACCGTTTCATTGTATGCGAACGGAGAAAACTCCAACGGGAAGAATTCTCCGAATTTGTAAGCTATTGGCTCTTTGCCATTTGCTCCTTGCGATATGTATGCCATATCGCCCATATGCCGGATTATTTTAGGAACCAAGCTTTCGTATTCCTCTTTGGAATACTGCTTGTTCAATATGCAGTACTCCTTATTGCGCAAACCAACGCAGCCGAACAAATTGGAGGAATCGGTGCAAAAATTTGAATACATCAATTCTCTTGAATACCAGCAATTCGTGGCAAAAACCACGTGATAATCGCGTTCTCCGCTCATAATTTCATAATCAAGCTGTGAATTATCGTCGTATGAAGCATCCATAAAATCTTTCAGCTCGCGCCCAGCAAAAACATATTTCGCGTTCTCGACGTTTTTAACAAAAAAACAATTTCGGCAGTTTTTCGACTGGGTAATGTTGTCGCCGATGCTATTGACGGATTTTAAGACATACGCGTAGCGGCGCGGTACGGTTTCCAACAGCTTTTTATACTTTTGCATGCAATCTTTTCTAAACGACGGGTTGCTCCCGAAAAGCGATTTGCGTCTTTCATATTCTTCCTTGGAAACCGCTTCGTTGAGCCAGTGATGGTTTTTATTCCGCAAGCCGACGCATCCGAAACAATCCATAAGTCCCCGGCAGTCGAAACAATAATGGCAATCAACAAGGTTCTCTGAATAACTGCAGTACGTTGAATTAGAAGACTTGTCCACGCGAATGCATTCATAACATCTCTCGCAATTTGAGATATCGAGGCAATCGAGGCAATCTCGGCTGTAAAATAACCGGGCGGAGTAAGCGCAATCCTCGCTTTGAAGGGCAGACACAACAAGATAACAATTTTTGTTTTCCGCCGAATAATTGCTGTACTCTGAATTTACATTTTTCAGTTGCGCCAACGCCAAATGCGGAACCGTGTCCAGCAGTGTTTTGATCTGTTCCAAAAAAGGCAACGAAAAATTTACATCAAGGGCATAATCACTGCCGCTCCACTTGTCGGAAAACCAGCACGAATTGCAATACACAGGAAATTTTGCGGCGGCGGAATATACGGAAATTATTTGTTTTTTGCAGGAGTCGCAGGGCCGTTTATAAAGATTAATTTCGTTTCTGAAACTGATTCGTCGCACGAATCTGCAATCCGGACACCACGTCGGCGGCGGAACATTAAGTTTTTCGTAAAAAGAAAAATCGTCTGGTTCTATCGTAAAATTCTGCTTACAATTTTTGCAGATTTTCGTTTCAGAATTTTGCATAATGGTGTTTATCCCGCTACGCGGGATCTCGCAAAGCGAGACAGTTCCGACAATTTCTTGTCCCGCTGCTCATTTTTTCGTCTTGAGGCGATTTGCCGCGGCCGCCTTTATGAATTCCACGAAAAGAGGATGGGGGTCAAGCGGGCGGGATTTGAATTCAGGGTGAAACTGCGTCCCCAGGAAAAACGGATGTTCGCTTTTGGGCAGTTCCGCTATTTCCATCAGCCGGCGGTCGGGAGAAATTCCCGAGAAAACCAATCCTTTCTTTTCAAGACGCTCAATATATTTCGGATTTACTTCGTAGCGATGGCGGTGGCGTTCGGAGATTTGCAAAGAGCGTGTAGCTAATGGCGTATTGCCCTTTTTAACAAAACTGGAATTGCGATAAGCCATGTGCGCTATGCTATTTGCTTTTATGATTGCCGGATAGGCGCCGAGGCGCATAGTCCCGCCGTAATTTTTATCTTCAAGATTCTTTTTCTGTTCCAAAAGAATGTCTATGACCGGAAATGGCGTCCTCGGGCTTATTTCCGTAGTGTTGGCTTTTTTCATTCCGGCAACATCGCGCGCGAATTCCACAACCGCCAACTGCATACCGTAGCACAATCCGAAATAAGGAATTTTGTTTTCGCGGCAGTAGCGTATCGCCAAAACTTTTCCTTCGACTCCCCGGCTGCCAAACCCTCCAGGAACAAGAACGCCGCCGTAGCCGGAAAGTTTTTTGAGCAATTTCGGCGATTTTTCGAAATCGTGGGAATCGAGCCATTCGATTGTTACCTTTTTCTTAAGCGCGTAAGAGGCGTGCTTCACCGCTTCGATTACGGAAATATACGAATCGGTGAGCGTGAAGTCGCCGCTGCCGAAATATTTTCCCACTATCCCGATTTTGACTTCTTCTTTGCTCCGCCTGGCTGTTTCGGAAAGTTTTTTCCAGTCCTTCATATCGCGGGTTTTCGATTTCAGCCCGAGCTTGGCAAGAATCCTTTCGCCGAGGCCGTCTTTCTCAAAATTAACCGGCACGTCGTAAATGTTCGCCACATTCGGCGCCGAAATTACGTTTCCTTCTTCGATGCTGCACATGAATTCGAGTTTTTCCTTCCGTTTTTTGTCGAGAGGAATATGGGCTCTGGCTATTATGAAATCCGGATGAAGGCCGACTGAATTCAAACTCCGCACGGCGTGCTGGGTCGGTTTTGTTTTGAGCTCGGTTCCGCCGGCGCCAAGAGCCGGCACAAAACTTACCAGAACCAGGGCCACATCGCCCGGATTTTTGAGTTTGAGCATACGCACCGCTTCAAGGAAGAGAATGTTTTCGTATTCGCCGACAGTGCCGCCTATTTCTGTTACGACGACCTGCGCTTTGTTTTTGGCGGCCGCTTTTTCCAATCTGTCCAAAACTTCCAAAGGTATTCTCGGCACGACTTCAACCTGCCTGCCGCCATATTCGAGATTCCTTTCTTTCTGAATGACTGACAGGTAAACGCTGCCCGTGGTCATATAGTTCGTTTTGGTCAGGCTTCTGTTCAAAAATCTCTCGTAATTGCCCATGTCCTGGTCGCATTCGGTGCCGTCGTCGAGAACGAAAACTTCCCCGTGCTCGGTCGGATTCATCGTCCCCGCATCAACGTTGACATATGGGTCTATTTTGACGGACGTGGTTTCTATTCCGCGCGACTGGATTATTTTGGCAATCGAGGCGGCGGTAACGCCTTTGCCGACTCCCGACATAACTCCGCCGACCACGAAAATATATTTTGTTGAATGTTTCATTTGATTTTTTAAATTTAATTACAATTCTTGCGGCAGTTCTCTCTGGGGCACGAGTGATTCGTCGGTCGGCAGGGTGAAATGAAAAGTGCTGCCGCGGTTGAGTTCAGATTCCATCCGGAGTTCCCCGCCGTGAGCCTGAATAATATTTTTTGATATGTACAATCCCAGCCCTGTTCCTTCCGTCTGGAATTTGACCGCGTTGTCCGCCCGGAAAAATTTCGTGAAAAGTTTCTGAATTTCTTCCGGCGAAATACCTATGCCGGTATCCTTTATGGCGATTTCGACGAATTGCTTGCCGGGAACCTGTGTCGCCCGTACGACGATTTGGCCGTTTTTGACGTTGTAACGGATGGCGTTGTCCAAAATATTTACGACCGCGAGCGCTAGCCTCCGCTGGTCTATGAAAACTTTGGGAAGCGAAGGGTTTGGCTTCTCGAAATATAATCTGACTCCGGCCTTGTCGGCCTGCGGCAAAACCTCGCTCAAAATTCCGTTTAAAAACTCGGTTACGTCCGTCTCTTTGAATTCGTATCCGAAACGGCCTTCTTCTATTCTCGCCGTATCCAGGAGATTCTCGACTATTTCCGACAACAGCCTGCTGGCTTTAAGCGCGTTATCCGCCATTTCCTTATTGGGATCGTTCAGGGCCGCGTCGCCGGCAAGGGTCTCGAGCGCCCAATTAATTTGGGTAAGCGGCGTTTTAAGCTGGTGAGAGGCAACTGTCACGAAATCAGTTTTGACTTTAATGAGGGATGTCTCGTGGGTCCGGTTGCGGATTATTTTCAGAAACCTGGCGGGTTCTCCCTCTATTCTGTTCAATTGCGAGGTGCTGACCCGAAATTCGAGTTGTGGTTCGGTAAAGGACAAATCGACTGTCTGCGGCCAGGCGCCGGCCGGCGAACGAGGAATCATAACCGGGGCAAGCGTCGGGAAAATAACCTGAGCCAAAAGGCGTAATTCGGGATTATTCACCGAGTCCGGCTGAATGGTCAGCCCGACCATTTTGCCGGATGGCACCATGAAAAGCTTTTCTCCGGCGGAGTTGAAAAAAAGTATCTTGAAATTTTCGTCGTAGATGATGAGCGCGTCGCCGAAGTTGTTGAGAATGGATTCCACCTCGCCTTCCTTGAAGTTTTCTGTGATGGAAGATTTCGCCGCCGTCGCGCCCGAAAAAACAAAGGAAACGACGGAAAAGCCCACGGAAATCAAAATCAGGGCCGCCGAGACAACGAACCACGGAGGCGTCAGCAGGAAAAAAGATATAATGACCGCTCCGGCCGCGGGAAGGAGGGAAAAAACAAAAAATTTCAGCCAGGCAGGCGCCGCTTTCAAATTGTTTTTCGGAATATTCATCGTTTAAGCTTTTTTAAAATTATACCACAGGCCGCGAACGGAAAATTTCAGAAAATTTCTCCCTGCGAACCGGATTTGTCTGCGTTAGCAGACTTGTCGGCAACAATTCCGTTTTCCATCCTGTTTAGAAGTGTTTTGAATCCGAGTTTCCCAAAATAATCCTTAAGTTCGTCCTGTTTTATTTTCGCCGCCAAATCCTCCAATTTTATGTCGCCGAGCGGCACGTTTTTTTCGAGAATGACGAGTTTTTTGGAAAGCTCCGCCTGCTCTTTGGACACAATAAGTTTTTCCCTCACTTTTTCCGGAAGGGCGTCTATATTTTCATAAGCGTTTTCGAGAGTACCGAATTTCTGGATTATACCAACAGCGGTTTTCGGCCCTATCCCCGGGACTCCTTTGATATTGTCCGAGTTATCGCCAACCAACGCCTTGTAGTCGATAAGCTGGTCCGGTTCGAGCCCGTATTTGTTTTTGACGGCGGCTTCGTCGTAATCGATTGTTTCGCTGATTCCTTTTTTAAATGTACGCACCATTATTTTCCCATCGGTTACCATTTGAAGCGTATCCATATCGCCGGTCATTATTATTACCTTGGCTTCGTTCTTGAATTTCTCCGCCAAGGTGGCGATAAGGTCATCCGCTTCGAAACCGGCTTTGTCGAGCGGTTTGACTCCGAATTTTTCAAAAAGCTTCGGGGCTTCGATTATTTGAGAAATCAAAATATCTTCCGTCGGCGGACGCTGAGCTTTGTATTCTTTATACATTTTGTCGCGAAATGTCGGCTCGGGCCTGTCGAAAAGAGCGGCCGCGTAATCCGGCGGCGTTTCGCGGAAAATTTTGATAAGCACGCTGGTCAGGCCGTAAAGCGCGCCGCTCGGTCTGCCGTCGGGAGTCGTAAATTTCGGCAGCGCGTGAAAACAGCGGTGGATTATAGAATTGGCGTCTATGAGAAGGAGTGTTTTCATCCCCCACATAACTTGCATCTTAAATTACATTTTTCACAAATAATTAATTTCATTTAAGGGAAGTTTTTTAATTTAATTTGTCGACCATAATTTCATTTTAACATCAATGCAAGTTATGTGGGGGATTCATTTTAAAATATCTCTTTAAGATAACATTCTCTGCAATAAACAATTGTGGCGTCTTCCTTTTTGTAATTGGTTCTGAAAAGTTTTCCGCACTTGTCGCAATTTCGTTCAATTAGCGTCAACTGCCACACCCAACGCTTAACTTTTTCCTCTATGCGGCAGAATGGACAGCGTCTCGGCAAAGGAAAATTATGATGTCGCAAAAACTGCAATTCCTGCGGAGTAACCCTGTATCCTCGCGGACACGTCGTGCATTTGATTGTTTCTTTCAAAATATCATCCTCTACATCACGGATGTGGTCCGGTAAATCGGCGGCATTTTTTGTCGTCGCATGTTCGCTCAAAGGAATTTCGGCCCAAGCAAGACCTTTTTTTAAAGCTTCTGCCTTCTCAAGTGGGTAGAACATGTGGGCAAAGGTGTCGTTATAATCATGTGGAGAAAGCTGCATTGGAAAAAATTCTCCGTATTCATACTTGCATCCGGCCGCATCCTTGTATGGCATTTCTTTCATATGCGCGATTATTTTCTCTCTCATTTTATGGAAATCTTCTTTGCCGTATTTCTTGTTGAAAATGTAATAATCCTTGTTCCTCAAGCCGGAACATCCAAAAAGAAAGCTATCGCTCATACAGCTTTTTGAGTATTCAATGTTGTGGCTATTATGGACATCCTGGCTGAATTTAACGTTGGAAACGTTGTTGCCGACGGTTATCCCTTCATAAATCTTCTCGGCATTTTCTCCCCAGTCCGTGTAATCATAGCTGTCCTTGGTGCTCGGATTTTTTATGAGCATCAAATATTTAGAGTCTTCGCAGTAGCCGCATTCGTAACACTCTTTGCAACTCTTTGAAAAAAAGACATAATTGCCGGTGCAGTTTTTTACAAAATCCTGATAATAGGGATATGGGATAGATTTCTCCCAAGTTTCTTCGGCCTTGGCTTTCATTTTCACGTACATCTTGTACGAACCAAGGTCGATGTCTTGCATCCGTCGTTCATATTCCTCTTTAGTGAGTTGCTCATTGAACATAACGTACTTTTTGTTGTAGAGATTCGCAGAGCCGAAACAGTGCTGATTGCCCCGCGAATCTTTAATGAAAAAACAGTCAATTGAAGTGTGCACATTGCCTCGGGAACCGTGTACCCGGTTATTGCGCCAACTATTCATTGTGTCATAGCACTGAGCGGATCCGAACATAATGCTGCAGTCGAGTATGGATTTATTGTTATCCGCAAGATAAAAACCGTACTGTGCATCTTCGTTATAATCGGAGTAAAAAATCAGATAGCAATTTTTCGAATGGTCTACGTGATTGGTATAAGGAGACAGTTCAGAAACAATTTTAGTAACCGCAAGTCCTCTTACTGGAACCTTATGCAAATGTTCGTTCAGCTGTTCGAAAAACGGCTGTGAAAAATCATAGTCGCGCGCATAATCTTCCGGATTCCATCTGTCCGACCACCAGCACTCGGCGCAGTAAATAGTGTAGGGCGCACCCGGACGATACATCGAGATCCTTTCTTCGCCACATAAATCGCACTTGCGTTTGTACAAGCGGAAGCCTTTCATCCATGCCAGTCGCCGTTGAAGGCGGCATCTTGGACAAAAAGTCGGTGGTGGCACTTCGACTTTTTTATAAAAATCAGAATCTTCGGACTCTATTGAAAAATCCTGCTTGCAGTTTTGGCAATTTTTTATTTCTTGATTCATGCAACTTCACTATTGTAGCACTGCTCGTCCGCCTTCGTTAAAACTTCGGCGGGACTTCGGGCATTTTTATGCAACTTCGTTGTTATAGCAGGCCTCGCAATAAACAATCTCAGGGCGTTCTGGCGAATAAGAGGTCTGGAATTCGTTGGGACAATGCGTGCTGCCGTGCGGGTGCTTGGTTTGATTGGCATAAACTTCGTTGTTTGATTTCAGACCGGCTTGTGGTGAGCTTGTCGAACCGGCACATTGGCATACGCGATGCCAAAGTTTGTAAGGATTTCTTTTTTTAATTCGCTGATAATGCCTGCAATTCGGGCAAAGCCGCGGCAAAGCGACGTTCATTCTTCTGTAAAATTCCAGTTCACCCGGCTGGATGTTGAATGCCTGCGTGCACTGTTCATTGCACTCTTGCTTATGCAAACAGCCGATTACTTCTTTTAAAATCGAACTGTCGACGTCTTTTATATGGTCCAGCAGGTCTTCGGCTTTTTTGGTTATCGAGTAGTTGCGCGCCTCATGGGTTTTCCAGTTAAACCCCTTCGACTTCGCTTCCGTTTCATTTAATGGGAATATTTCTTGATTAATGGTTTCGTTGTATGCAAAAGTTGAAATTTCCGGAGGGAAAAACTCGCCGTATTTGTAAACATTGCCCATTTTATCGATGTATGGCATCGAATTCATGTGTTCAATGATGCGCGGCAACAATTTTTTATATTCCTCTTCGGAATGTTGTTTATTCAGTATGCAGTATTTTTTATTGCGGAGGCCGACACATCCGAAAACGTTCGAACAATTTTGACAGTCCTTTGAATATTGCACGTCAAGCCCCGTCCAGACCATAGACGCAAAAAATACTTTGCTCGTATCAAGACCGACGTCCACTCCTTCGTATACCATTTGCGAATTCGTTCCGACGTCATAGCAATCGTAGCTGTCTTTAAGATTGAGGCCGACAATGGCAAGATATTTTCCATTTTCGACGCCGTGTTCGGTATCGAAACAAAACTTACAGTTTTTGGCTTCCCGCAGGTTGTTGCCAGTGACATTTTCCGATTGCACGATATGCGCGAAACGCCGCGGATAAAGCATTTTCACCTGTTCGAATTCTCCTTTAATTTTCAACAGCGTTTTATAGCTGCCTAAATCGTACTCCTTGAGTTTCCGATAATAATCTTCTTTCGAGTAAGGTTTATTGAATATGTAATATGATTTGTTTCTTAAATCGACGCACCCGAAGCAGTTTTGAAGATTTCTGCCGTCATATACAAAAGAAGAAAACGAGCAGTTATCCGCGTATTGTGAGAAAAAAACTCTGTTGCTGTCCGAACAATCAACGCACTCGTAAGAATAATCGAGTTTAAGGCCCCAATATACATCGATAGAATTTCTCAATTTGAAGCCATGCACGTAAAAGCAGTCCTCGCTTGTGTTAACCAAACTTAAATAGCAGTTTTTTGAATTCCAAGCCAAAGCGCAAGTTTCGCAACCCGGGGACTGGAGAGTTAATGTGGCATAATGCGGGATTTCTCTGGATAACTTTTTGAATTGTTCAAAAAAGGGCTGAGAAAAATTGTACTCCTTGCCGTATGAAAGCCCGTCCCAACTGTCAGATATTCGGCAACTGTAGTCGTAGATTTGGAACGGAGAATTGGGGGCATGGACCGACACGGCTTTTTTCCCGCAAAGGCCGCATTTTATCATATAAAGAGCGCGTTCATTTCTGAACATCAATCTTCTTTGCCATCGGCACTGCGGGCAAAAAGTCGGCGGCGGGACGCTGATTTTTTTATAGAAATCGAAATCCTCGGGCTCTATTGTGAAGTTTTGTTTGCAGTTCTGACAAATTTTAGTTTCTGTGTTGTTCATAGTTCAAAGTTCATTGTTCACGGTAATTATTCTCTCATTTATTTTTTTCCCGTGGCCAAATTTCAGCCAAATCGCCGACTTGGGCAAAATTCTTTTGAGCTTGTCAGCCCATTCTATCAAAATTATGTTTTTCAGGCCTTCGGATATTTTTCTGAAACCGAGTTTCAAAAAATCTCCGGCATCCGCCCTATAGGCGTCTATGTGTATGAAATTACCGAATTTGGAATTCCTTAGTTTAGTATTTCTCATCAATATAAAAGTCGGGCTCTGCGTTTTTCCTCGAATACCCAAACCAGCGGCAAATCCCTGCGTGAAAGTGGTTTTGCCGGCACCCAGTTCGCCCACAAGTCCAATAACAACGGCTTTTTTTGCTGGCTTGTTTTTTCCGCCGAAGGCTGATCCGCCTCTGGCGGAGAGTATTTTTTTCGCCAGTTCTTTGCCGAAACGCTTAGTCGCGGCCGAAGAAAAGCTTCGATAAATGGTCATTCTTTTTAAAGATCACTGTTATTAAAAAAGAATAAATGAGTCCGACGAAGAGCGCCAGTCCCAGGATGTCAAAATAACCAAAGGCGTGGTTAAGCGGTTTGTTGAAAACGTAAACTTGCGCCGCCATAAATTCTTTTACGATTTTGTTGGTCGCGCCCGGAGTCGGCTCGCTGAAAACGAATGTTGCTCCCCGAACTGCTTGGTCGTCGTCGCGGCTGAAGCTTTTTCCTTCCGGAGCGCTACCGTAGAAAGACGATTGTGAAATAATTTTTCCCCGGTTGTCGTAAAGCGCGAGTGAGTCGTTTTGATTCCTTAACGTGAGTTTTGTTTCCGGCTGTTTCAAGACAAGATATCCGCCGGGAATGAGGGCCTGGTCGTTCAGAACGAATTTTTTTCCGTTGCCGGAAACAAGCGTCCAGTTTTTGAGCGAAATTTTTTCCGTTCCGCCGTTGAACAACTCAATCCATTCCGCGCCCTTGTCGGAACCGGACGGATTCGGAAGCCACTCATTGATATAAATCATTTCATTTTACGCTTGGTTAAATAAACATTCTAAAACTATCTTCCGTTCTTTCGCCGATTTGACTGTTATGCTGTAGCATAACAGTCAGCGGGGCATGTGAATTATTCCATATTTTGTGCGGACAGATGCACCCCTTCGTCTTGTCTTCGCAGAAGCCGATTTGGCGCTGTATTTCTTTTTCTTTCGGTCTTTTTTGCTTCTTTCAAAGTAGCTTCGATAACTATTTTCGGCGATCGCTTTTTTGACGGCATTTATTGTCTGCAAAGAAACAGAGAGTTCTCTGCTCAACTGCCTCTGTCCTTTGCCAAGAGATAGTCCTTCAAGAATTGCTGCACGAATTACCAAATTGCGGCGTTCATAAGAAGTTAGAATAATCGGCAATAATTCTCTTGATTCCGAAATCTTCCGCCATGATTCTTCTTCCCACCTCCGGCGTGAGGAATAATCGTCTATTGGAGGTACTATCCCAGCGGTCTTGTTGCCAATTTCCCATTTTTTCATGTCTGCTTGCTTGCCGTCCATGTTGCAAGTTTAACAGATTGTTATGTGGGAGCATAACACCAGCCGGAAGACGCATGCGCTGGTCGGGAGCTTGAGCGATTTCAAATAAGTTCCCCTCTCCGCTTGATGCCGAGATGGTCATAAGCCGCGGGCAAAGCCAGCCGGCCGCTCGGCGTCCGCTTCAAAAAGCCTAGTGTCATCAGGTATGGTTCGTATATTTCCTCTATCGCGCCCCTGTCCTCGTTCAACGCGGCGGCAAGCGTCCCAACCCCCACCGGACCGCCCCCGAATTTATTGATTATGACTTCCAAAAGGCGCTTATCCTGCGGCTCCAGTCCCGCTTCGTCGATGTCTATCATTTCAAGCGTTTTCCTGGCTATTTTTTCGTCGATTGCCGGCTGTCCGTGAACTTCGGCGTAGTCGCGCGCGCGCTTCAAAAGGCGGTTGACCACGCGTGGCGTCGCCCGCGCCGCCTTAGATAGAATTCCAACGGCCTCCGGAGTTATTTTTATCCCGAGAATTTCCGCCGAACGCCCAAGGATTAATTTGATGTCTTCGAGATTGTAGTAATCCAGACGGAAAATGGCTCCGAAACGCGAACGCAGCGGCTGCGACAAAAGATTTTCCCTGGTGGTCGCGGCTATCAAGGTGAACGGCGGCAAGTCGATGCTGAAACTTCTGGCCGTCGGCCCCTTGCCGACAATCAAATGAAGTTTCCGGCTCTCCATTGCCGGATACAAAACTTCTTCTATCAGCCGGTTGATGCGGTGCGCCTCGTCTATAAAAAGTATCTCTCCGGATTCAAGATTGCTCAAAATCGCCGCCATGTCCCCCAGTTTCTCCAGCGCCGGCCCAGAAGTCGTTTTCACGCTGGCGCCGAGTTCTTTGCCGACGAGATAAGCCAAGGTCGTTTTGCCCAAACCGGCCTGTCCGCAAAAAAGAACGTGGTCCATCACTTCGCTTCTTTTCTGCGCCGCTTCGATAATTATCCGTAAATTTCTTTTTATTTTGTCCTGACCGAAATATTCTTCCCAGCGCAACGGACGCAGGGCCTGCTCAATGGTCAGATCTTCTTTGATTATGGAAGCGTTACTGTCGCTCATTTTGATTTTTTGGTTTGGGAATTGGTGGGGGTTGACAAAATAAAATACTTGTGCTAACATGTCTCCACTTTAATCGACTGCTTACCGGCTGTCGAGACAAGTCGCCTCAGACCTGGGGGCGGGAATTGTTTTGCGATTAGGACGGCTTGGCTCCGGCGAGGCCTATCCTCGTAGATAATTCTAATCTCTTTTAATTTTATTAAAAGAGCCTATATTCCTGTCAAGGGAAAGCCCCCAGATCTGAGGCGATTTTATTTTCAAAAATCTTTCACTGCCATTCCAGCGGCCCGGTCGCGTCCTCGATTTCCCGGAAGGTGGTCAATCCCTCCAAAACTTTGAGGATGCCGTCTTCCTGCATCGTTATCATGCCCTGTTTTCTCGCCAGCTCTCTGAGCGCCACTCTTGTGGCGTCTTTTAATATGGCTTCCTCGAAGTCCGGCTGTTTTTCCATAAATTCAAAGATGCCGACGCGGCCTTTGTAACCGAAGTCGTTACATTTGGCGCAACCGACCGCTTCATAAATAGTTTCGTTTTGATATGGTTTTTTATCGATTTTATCCGGCAGATTATCCAAAAATTTTTTTATTTTAGATTTCAATTCCTGGTCCGGCCCGGCTTCCTTTTTACACTCCCGACAAAGACGGCGCACCAGGCGCTGGGCTATCACTAAAGTAAGCGCCGGCCCGATTGTCGCCGGCTTTATCCCCAAATCCACCAGGCGCGGCACTGCGCCGACGGCATCATTCGTGTGAAGGGTGGAAAAAACGAGATGGCCGGTGAGGGACGCTTGGAGGGCGATATCGGCCGTGTCGCGGTCGCGTATCTCGCCCACGAGGATAATATCGGGGTCCTGACGCATTATGGAGCGGAGGCCGTCGGAAAAATTGTAGCCGGCCTCCGGATTGATTTGAGTCTGCTCGATTCCTTCGACGCGGTATTCGATGGGGTCTTCAATGGTTATTATTTTCACCTCCGGCTTGGCGATACGGCGGAGGAAGGCGTAAAGCGTCGTGGTTTTCCCCGAACCGGTCGGTCCTGTGTTCAGAATCAAACCATTCGGCATTTTCAGCTGGCGCGCTACTGTTTCCATGTCGTCCCGGCGAAGGCCCAACTGGTTCAGCTCCACCCTCGTGGTGTCGGGGTCGAGAAGACGCATCACTATCGTTTCCCCGAATTCCGACGGTATGGTGGAAACTCTGACTTCGATTTCCTTTTTTTTCATCCCGATGGTGAACCGCCCGTCCTGGGCCTGACCGCGGACGTTTATTTTAAGGTTTGAGAGAAGCTTGATTCTCGAAACAAGATGTTCATAGTTTCGGAGCGGGAGGTTGGAGAAAATATCGTGCAAAAGCCCGTCGAGGCGGAAACGTATTTTAGTTTTTTCTTTTTCCGGCTCGAAGTGAATATCGGAGGCGTTGACCGACAGTCCCCCGGCCAGAACCGTTTCCACAAGAGAAGTAGTGCTGACGTCATTAAGGTTAAGATTTTTAATTTCGTTCCGAACTTCCTGCAATGTCGTCAGTTGTTTAGCCAGCTCTTCGAGCCGCGACGGCGACATTTCCACCTTGCCGGTTATTTCCTTGGACTCCTTGGGAACAAACCGATACGATTCCCAGATTTTTTCTATGGCGCTTTTCGAAGCGACGAAAATTTTGGTTTCGAATCCGGCTGATTTTAGCCAGTTGGTTATTTTCCCGACATACGGCGATTGCGGGTCGACGACGGCAACGGCCACTTCGTTTTTCTTTATCTCAACGGCGACAGCTACGGCCTCCCTGGCGTCGGCTTCCGGGACAAGCTTAAGCGCTTCGATGCTCACAGGCGTGGTCCTTGGGTCGATATAGCGCAAGCTGAGCCTTCTGGCGCGGCGTTCGGCGTCGCGTTCTTCGGCCTGACGGCGCATATCGCCCAGTTTTTTCTGAAGAACGCTCTGTTGTTTGGCTCCGAACATTGGATTTAGTTTAAGCCTTGTTGTTGCACATAACAAGATTTCAATTGGTTCGCTCGGTTAATAATGAAAATAAATTTTATTTTACTCCTCGCTGCAAATTGTAAGGATTGGAATACCGTTAAAAAAGGTGATTTTCCAACTTTAATCCTTAAATTGACAAAATATATATAATAATGTAGAATATAGACAGTATTCTTGAAATCACTTCTGCTATCCGGCAGGAGTTCAATTAACTGATTCTCGCCATTGGCGAGGAAAGGATTGGTTATGAAAACCTTGTGTTCGTTCTTGATTGAATTCTTCGTTTTAATTGGCCTGGCTGGCTGCGCCGGATTTTCCGACCCGGCGAAACCGAGAACGGCTACGGAGGAATTTCCGCAACGCAACCAGGACCCGCGTGTCGGGCTTGTAGTCAATACCGGCACCGCACCGATGAATCTGTATGTCTACGACCAGGCGAGCCGTCTGGTGGAACAGATTTATCTCTCCGGCGCCGACAGGCATATCGTGTCCGCTAACGGGCAGCCGTACCCGCAGTACTGGGTACGGCAACTGGAGCAAGGCTGCTATCGGGTGGAAGCAATTCCTTTCTACCACGCAGTCCGTTGGATTCCGCCGAGGATGGAACGGGTTGATATGCAGAAGCAGGCTATTTCGTTCTGCGTCGGCAACAACCCGACCGCCTACTACTACGGCGGGCGTCACTGGGGATGGATGCTCCAAATCGGGGTGAACATTCCCGACGGTGCGACGGGACTGCCGTTTGTCCAGATTAGCCTGCCGTTCAACCGTTAGGAGGGCAACATGAAACGAATAACTTTGTTTTTTGCAATACTCCTTGCCGGTTTTATTACGGCAGGATGCACGGTAAAGGTATGGGACAAGCAGGTGCTTGAAGTGTCCGGCGAGAAAGACAAAGATGGCAAGCCGGTGCCGATGTTTGGCACGGTGATAACCGTACACCAGTACGGCTATGCGACTCAACCGCAACCGGCGCCACCAGGTACTCCGCCGTCCCCGCCCGAAATTCAACCATCAGGGGTTGCCGTTATCCCGCCGCCGGTTTCCTACAAGACGGTTTACGCGTCAAAGTGGGACGACCCGACGCTGGTTGTAATCCAAAACCAGTCGCCGAGATTCGTCCGGTTGAAAATCGACGGCGAGAAGGGAGAGATTCGGCTGGCACCCTACCAGGCCACTGCCGACCTCTACCTGGCGGTTGGCGAACACAGAGTCAGGGTGGTCACGGAACGACCGACTGAAAAATTCGGAGTTCTGGAAGTCGCCCAGTTTATCCATTTGGTGATACGTCCGGATGGCCGGTCACAATCACCAATCTATTTCTACAGCTACTGGTGGTAGCACTGGTGTTGTAGGAAATCCCTCGGATGGGCCAAGCGCAATGCTTGTGTCCGCCGGGGTGTTTTTTTTCAAAATGCTTTTCGTGCAATTACAGTTTTCAACCACTATGACGCGTCATAGTGGTTGAATTTTCACTGCTTGTTATAATTCAACTGGAATAAATCCTTATTCTATTTTCTACTCTCTAATTTCTATTTTCTAAACTTATGTCTGGCCATTCTCATTGGGCGGGAATAAAACACAAAAAGGAAATAACCGACAAAAAGCGCGGCAAGATTTTTTCAAAGCTTTTGAAAGCAACGACTGCCGCGGTCGGGGGCGAGCCGAATCCGGATTTCAATCCCCGGCTCCGGACCGCCGTCCAAAAAGCAAAAGAGGCCAACGTGCCTGTGGACACTATCGAACGCGCCATAAAAAGAGCGAGCGAATCCGGCTCCGGCTTCGAAGAATTGGAAATCGAGGCCTACAGCCCGGGCGGCGCCGCGCTTTTAATTGAAGCGATTGCCGACAACAAAAACCGCGTCATTGCCGAAGTCAAAAAAATTCTCAGCGACCATGGCGCCAAGTGGGCGGAACAAGGGAGCGTCCGTTGGGCGTTCGAAAAAAAAGACGGCGGCTACGCGCCGAAGTTCGGCCAGGATTTGAGCATTGAGGACGGCAACAAACTTAAAGAACTGGTGAGGGCGCTTGAGGAACACGACGATGTGCAAAACATTTACACGAATGCCAAAATCTAAATCGGCCATGGCTTCCATTTTTAGAAAAAAATGATTGTTCTCGGAATAGACCCCGGCACTTCGCGAATCGGCTACGGCGCGATAAAAAAAGAGCGCGGACGGATGCTTTTTCTCGACGCCGGAATACTTAAAATAAAAAAATCAGAAAGCGGCAATACTCTCGTCCAAATAAAAAAAGAATTGGGGTCGCTTGTAAAAAAATGGAAGCCGGACGTTATGGCGGTGGAGAAAATTTATTTTTCCAAAAACCGGAAAACCGCCATGTCCGTCGCCGAAGCCCGCGGGGTGATTATTCTAACCGGGGCGGAGGCCGGAATTGAAATAAGAGAATATTCTCCCAATGAAGTTAAGGCTGGATTAACCGGATACGGCATGGCGGACAAGAGGGGTGTGGCTAAAATGGTCAATCTGGCGCTGGACGAGCCCCGACTTAAGGTAATAGACGACGCCAGCGACGCTCTTGCCATAGCAATCTTTGCGGCCGGCTCAATGAGAATATGAATAATTATTTGTTTTAAGTGGGTATTCCGGACACCTTGACACAAAACTTCTTTGCCATATACTTTCCTAAAATAAATATTCCGCAATAGCGGAGAAAAGGTCGCAGAGACAATTCCTGGCATAAAACAGCCGGGGTTTGCCTAAATCATGGTCACTGAATTAGAACTACTGAAAGAATCCGTTCTCCAAGAGGAAGACGATGTCGCCAAAGACGACAGCGACGACATAGACGAAGGCGATGATGATGACGAAGAAGTCGAGGAGGAAGGGATGTTATACGAAGCTCCGTATGGAGATTCGGAAGATTCCGGGGATTCGTACCAATAACCAAACGAACCCGGCAAAAAATCGCCCCATTAGACAAGTGGGGCGATTTTTGTTAATTCTAAAAGGTAATTTAGAATAACCGTAAAAATGCCGCGCAAAAAAAATAAAGGGGGGATTTTAAAAAAATTTTTGTGGTTCGCCGTTTTGGCCGCGGCGGCCCTTTTTGTTTCGGGCGTTGTCGCGATTAGCATCATGGCCGGGGATTTGCCGTCCGTCACCGAACTGACGAGCCAAAAAATGGTCCAGTCGACGAAAATATACGACCGTACCGGACAAATTCTTCTTTATGAAATCAGCTCCGGCGAAAAGCGCACCGTGATTCCGTTCGACCAGATTCCGAAATCGTTGAAAGACGCGACTATAAGCATTGAAGACGAAAATTTTTACAACGAGCCGGCTTTCGACTGGAAAGGAATTTTAAGGGCTGTTTTCGTAAATGTCATGCGCGGCGGAGTGGTCCAGGGCGGTTCGACCATAACCCAGCAATTGGCCAGAAACGCTTTCCTGACTATCGACAAAACTTTTTCCAGAAAGATAAAGGAGCTCCTTTTGGCGATAAAGCTCAACGAGCGTTATTCCAAAGACGAAATTCTGGGCCTTTATCTGAACGAAATACCGTACGGCCCGACCATCTACGGAGTCGAGTCGGCCAGCGAGGCGTATTTCGGAAAGCCGGCCAGCGAAATGATTTTGGCCGAGTCCGCGGTTTTGGCCGCCCTGCCGAAAGCGCCGACTTATTATTCGCCGTGGGGCAGCCACGAGAACGAGCTTATCGGCCGACAAAAATTGGTTTTGAATAAAATGTATAAACTCGGCAAAATCGACAAGAAACAGCTTGACGCGGCGTTGTCTTACAAAATTTCCTTCGAACCGAGGATGCTCGGCGGAATAAGGGCGCCGCATTTTATAATGGCCGTACAGGATTATTTGGTTCAAAAATACGGCGAGGAAATGGTTGACCGCGGCGGCCTGAAAGTCCTGACGACAATAGACTGGAACCTCCAGGAATTGGCGGAAAAGGCGGTTGAGGCCGGCGTAGAAAGAAATGAAAGACTTTATCAGAGCAAAAACGCGGCGCTTGTCGCTCAAGACGTCGCCACCGGACAAGTCCTGGCAATGGTCGGTTCCCGCGACTACTTCGACACAAAAAACGACGGCAACTTTAACGTTGCGACGCAGGGCCTGCGTCAGCCTGGTTCGGCATTAAAACCTTTCGTCTATCTTACTCTTTTCGAAAAAGGTTATTCATCGGACACCGTTCTCTTTGACGTTCCCACTGAATTCGTCTCGAATAATCCTTCTTGTCCGGCCGAGGTGGATTTCACAAAAACTAATCCGGATTGTTTTCATCCGCAGAATTTCAGCGGAACTTTTTCCGGGCCAATTACGCTGAGAAACGCGCTGGCGCGGTCGATAAATGTTCCGTCCGTAAAAGTTTTGTATCTCGCGGGTATGACCGATGTTTTAAGCAACCTGCATAATTTCGGCGTAACCACGCTTAACGAACCAAACCGCTACGGCTTGTCGCTTGTGCTTGGAGGAGGAGAAGTCAAGTTGTTTGATTTGGTGGGGGCTTATTCGGTTCTAGCCGGCGAAGGCGTTAAACACCGGCAGTCAATGATATTGGAAGTGCGCGATTCCGGCGGCGGATTAATAGAGTCGTTCCAAGACAAAAAAGAAATTGTTGTGGATGCCCAGTACGCAAGGCTTATCAACGATATTCTGTCGGACGCCGATGCCCGCGCCGGTCTTTTTCAGGCCAGTTTGCCGTTAACTGTTTTTCCGGATTACGACGTCGCGCTGAAAACAGGAACGACTGATGACTATCGCGACGCATGGTCCATCGGATACACGCCATCTATGGTGGTTGGCGTTTGGGCGGGTAACAACGACAATACAGCGATGCAAAGATATGGGGGCAGCATCCTTGCGGCCGTTCCGATTTGGCACGACTTCATGGTGGTGGCGCTTAAAACGCAGCCTAAGCAAACATTCGGCCGGCCCGAGAAAGTGACTGAATCAAAGCCCATGCTTAATGGAAATTATTCAGAAAACGGACAAATCCATTCTTTGTTGTATTACGTTGATAGGTCGGACCCTCTCGGGCAGTCCCCCGCCGACCCGTCAAAAGACCCGCAATTCAAAAACTGGGAAAGCTCCGTTCTGGAATGGGCAAAGAACAATTTACGGGACTTTTCTTCGTATAATCAATCGTCGACCCAAGAAACACAGCGGGTTGTTTCGGCCCTGCCGACGGTTAAGATAACGGGCCCGCGGGTGGGCGGATTTATAAATTCGCCGGTCATCGTCACGGCCGATATAAGTTCCTATTATCAGATAAACAAGATAAATTTGTATTTCAACGGCCAAATCGTGGAAAGTCTTTCTGGAAATTTCGGCACAAATTACAATTTTGAAAAATCTTTCACGCCGGACGATTTCGAACCCCAAAATTCCATTGGCGTGGAAGTTTTTGACGAGCAAGGCAGGCAATCGAAGTCTGAAATAGTAGTTTACGAATAGCTCAGCTCTTGAGAATCGGCATCACCAGATAAAAATACGAATTGTCTTTTGGAAATTTTATCACAGCCGGTTTGTTGTCCTCGTTCAAGCCGAAAAAAACCTCGTCTGATTTTATTGCTTTTAGTCCGTCGCTCAAATATTTCCAGTTAAAGAAAACTTCTTTGGACGAACCCGTTAATTTGACGGGTAAAAAATAACTGTTTTCCCCAACAGATTGGTCCGAAGAAGATATTTCAATGGCTTTTTTGTTCTCCATGATTTTTATTTTTACTTCGTTGCTTTTTGCGCTGAATATTCCCGAGAGTTTCAGGCTGTTAATGAATTCTTCCCTGGAAACGGTAATTTCGGCTCCGTATTTTTTAGGAACAACCGATTTGTAATCCGGAAAAGACCCCTCCATAAGTCTTGAAGAGAGTTCCCATTGTTCCGTTTTAAATAAAACTTGGTTGTCGTCGCGGTATATTCTGACGTTCCCTTCGTTTCCCAGAATCCTTATCAGCTCCTGGCCGCTTTGAATCGGCAGAAGGAAATTAAAAGATTCGTTGTTTGTTGAATTAATCTGGTTTTTTGTGAAGCTTTTCTCCGCCAGGCGAAAGCTGTCGGTGGCAACCAGCTTAAGATTATCTATGGAATAATCGACAAAAATGCTGTTGAGCTCGGGCCGGAGTTCGGAGAATTGCGACGCTATAACCACCTGAATCAGGGCGTTTTTTAATAAATTGGATTCTATTTCCAGATAATTTTCCTGATTTTTTATTTTAGGTATCAGCGGAAATTCGTCGCTTAACGACGAATTTACGATGGCTTGATAGTTGTCTGTTTTTATTTCCATTACGTTTTTTTTGCTTTCCAGGTCAATCCTTTCGCTGGTTATATTTGAAATGATATTTGAAAAAACGCCTATTGGCGCGGCTAGGGAGCCGTTTTCTATTATTTTCCCGGAGACCCCGAATTTAATCGCTATTTCCAGGTTCGTCGCCGTAAGAATAATTTTATTATCGATTGTTTCAAGAAGAACATTTTTTAAAATTGGCAGCTGGGGGTTTTCGCCGGATATTTTTCCGATAATCGACAGGCCTTCTTTTAAATTATTTTTCATAACAACTATCTTCATGCGGGTAATAGTAATAATTAATACTTATTTAATTTATTATTGATGTTATTATACTCTCGGTTTTTATTAACAAAACCGCGAATTACTCTTTATTTGTTTGTTTTTTGGTGTTTATAATTTGTTCATTTTGATTTATGAATCAGCTCTTTTATGGTTATAATTTTCTGAAAGAACGATGAATTCTTGTTTATCTCGTGGTTTATTTTTCTCACTGAATGTATCGCCGTGGTGTGATCTTTTCCCAACTTTTCACCAATATATGGATAAGACATATCCAAGATATCCCGAAGAAGATACATGGCAACCTGCCTCGGCTCGACAATTTCTTTTTTTCTTACCCTGCCGGATAAATCGCCGATGGAAACATTATAAAACTCCGCCACAGACTTTATTATTTGAGAGTCGCTTACCCTTCCAGTGAAGTTTTGGATGGCCTTTTCTATTATTTCTTCAACCATTTTTTCACCGATGGGGGCGTTTTTCATGTCCTGATAAAAAATTATTTTATTTATTACCCCCTCCAATTCCCGTATGTTTTTCTTGACTTTGTTGGCTATCAGTTCCACAACAGCGTCGTTCAATTCCCTGTTGTTGTTCTGTAGTTTGCTTTTTATTATAGCCACCCTCATTTCATATTCCGGATAGACGATATCGACTATCAACCCGCCCTCAAACCTGGAACGAAGCCTTTCCTCGAGCGTCGGAATGGACTGCGGCGGCCGGTCCGAAGATATTATTATTTGCTTGTTATTTTCATAAAGCGCATTGAAGGTGTGGAAAAATTCCTCCTCGGTCTTTTCCTTTCCGCCTATAAACTGAATATCGTCTATTATCAAAACATCAACGTCACGGTATTTCTTTTTTATATCCTCCATCCGTTTATTTCTTATGGCCCAAACGATGTCACTCGTGAATTTTTCCGAAGAAACATATTTTGTTTTTATCTTCCCGTTATATTTTGATTTTATTTCATTTCCTATTGATTGTATCAAATGTGTTTTTCCAAGTCCGACCCCGCCGTAAATAAAGAAAGGGTTGTATTTGGAACCGACGCTCTCTATAACCGCGTTGGCGGCGCTGAAGGCGAGCTCGTTCGAAGATCCGACAACGAAAGAGTCAAGCGTGTATCTTGGATTTAAATTGCTTTCCGGGTCAACTTTGAATTCTAGGTTTATTTTGTTTTCAAACTTAATGGTTTCGGCGGAAATTTTCTTAGGGGCGTCCATTTTTTGCCCAGAAACGACGAATTCCAGCTTTTTTACCGAATCGTCAAAATTTCTGGCTATGCCCAAGATATTTTTATGATATTTATTCTCTACCCATTCTTTGGCGAAGTTATTCGGCAGGACAATAAACAGCGTACCGTCCTTCTCTTCAGTTAATTGGCTGTTTTTAAGCCACGTTGCGAAATTGGCTCTCGAAAGCTGAATCTCCATTTCTCCAAGAACGGACCGCCAGAGCTTTTCGAGGTTTTTTTCCATAGGTTTAGCGTTAGGTTAAATTTTTATTGGCGAGTAGATACAATTAAAAGCTTAAAGATAAAATATTTCAAGGCGCTCGATGGACCGAACCGCGCCCAGCAACCTAATATTAGTTGTATTCCAAATCACACCAAAGCCGCAAGGAGGAAAAATGTGGATTATCTGTTGAAAGATATTTAAAAACAAATTAATGCAGGGATTGATTAAACCGGAGCTTATGATAAACTTTGGAAAATGTCCATAACCTATAATCCCAAAAAGAAAAAGCGCCGAAGGACGCATGGTTTTTTAAAGAGAATGCGCTCGCCCGGCGGAAGGAATGTCATAAACCGCCGGAGGCAGAAGAACAGACGCAGGGTCGCCCTATGACGCCAAAAAAACTCCGCGCGCCGAACAGCCTGTTTTCAAAAAAACCGTCCATCGGGCTCTTTTCCGAATATTTCCAGACCAGGGTCTTCCAGAATAATCTCGGGTACAACAGATTCGGCGTCGCGGTCGGCCTAAAAGTCGACAAGCGTTCCACAAGACGCCATTTTTGGAAAAGATTGATATTGAAAAACGCGTTGCTCCAAAAAAACTTTTCCAGCGATTTTATAATTACGGCAAAACCCGCACTCGGAACAATTTCCAAAAAACAAGCCGAATCGGAGATAGCGGGCGTCTTTAAAAAATTAAAACAATGAATAAAAAATGATAGTCGATTTGTATCGCTTGATAATTTATCAGCCGATACTGAACGCGCTGATATTTCTTTACGAGACAATTGCCTTTTATGATTTCGGTCTTGCTATAATTTTTTGCACGATTTTGATACGGCTGATTCTGTACCCGATTTTCCACAAAAGCGCGAAACACCAGATGGTGATGCAGAAAATACAGCCGAAGATTGAAAAAATAAAAGAAGTCCATAGGGACAACAAAGAAAAACAACTCAAAGCGACAATGGACCTTTACCATGAGCACGGAGTAAATCCCTTTTCGGGAATACTTCTTTTGTTCGTGCAACTGCCGGTTCTGATAGCCCTATATCAGATTTTTTTCGACAAACTTACCCCGGAAATCTTATCGGCGAATTTATATTCTTTCCTTGATGCCCCGGGAACGTTCAATACTTCTTTTTTAGGCTTGATAAACTTGGAACACAGTAGTATTCTAATGGTTAGTTTGGCGGCCATTCTGCAGTATTTCCAGGGCAAAATGATGTTGCCAAAAATCGAGAAAGGCAGAAAGCCAAGCGCGGCCGAATCCATCGGCAGACAAATGGTCTATTTGGCCCCAGTGCTGACTCTTTTGATTTTTGCCAGACTGCCGGCGGCCATCAGCCTTTACTGGGCTGTCAGCGTTGTTTTTTCGATATTTCAGCAAATAATAATAAACCGCCAACTTAACTTAAATGAAGAATCTGGAAATATTCGTAAAAAAAATAGTTGAATTTATGGGATTTGACGATTACACGATTGAAGTGGACGAGGAACACCGCCACGGAAAAATTTTCATTCACAATAATCCCAACCTAATTAAAGAAAACCTTCCGTCCATACTCGATTCGATTAACCACCTCGTTCAGCTGATTACCAAAAAGGAAAATCAGCCGCCGGCGTTTTTTGACGTAAACAACTACAGGCGCGAACGCGAAACCATTATTACCGAACTTGCCCGCGCGGCCGCCAGAAAGGCGGCGGCCACCAAAGAAGAAATATCGTTGCCGGCAATGAATTCTTACGAGCGGCGCATAATACACGTTGAACTCGCCGGCCGCCCGGATGTCGCCACGGAAAGCGTCGGCTCCGGCCGCTCAAGATATGTTGTTGTCAGGCCCATCGACGAAAACAGTCCGCCGAAAAAAGAAATAAAAATTACCGAGGAAGCGGGCGACAAAATTTAAAATTTGCGAGAGAAAACGCCGCGACGCGATTCGCGGCGTTTTTATTGGGGCAACGAAAAAGAATACGCTCTTTGGTCCAGCCTGTTTATGAAAAATACCGATTTGCCGAACACTTTCAATTTTTCCGCGTCGACGCCTGTTTTCGGGTCGTTGAAAACGCTTTTTGCGTTGCCGCTGGAAACATCCATTTCAAAAAAATCATCGGACGTGAAAATCGATTTTTTCTGGTAAGCGTCCGGCAGGGGATTATTTTGAAGAATTCGGCTGTCGCGCGGCACGGCGCAAACCAGGGTTGTGTTTGTTTTGGCCGCCGGGGCGGTTTTGGATGTGGATGCGGAGGAAGCGGGCGACGAGGTTGAATTTTGAGCAACCGGCTTATTATAAAAAGTGCATTTAGAGGGCAAGGTAAGGAAATTGAGGTTTTGAATTTCCTTTCCGCCCTGGTTTATCAGACGCAACCGTCCGCCTAAGCCGCTTATATCGGAGGTTATCGCTAGTCCTGCATTTGCCGAAGCCGAAGAAGAAGACACGCCCCAGATTGTTTCAAGGCCCGGTTTGTCGAGCAATATTGCCGAAAGGGATTTGTTTGCCATATCGAACGACCAGAGCGAAGAATTCCACCGACCGCTCGGCGGCTCCGCGAAAAATATTTTCGAGCGCGATACCCAGTTTAAAATCATGTCTTCCTGATGGATTCTTGTAATTTCAACCGGCTTGGCCCGCAAGTCGTCCACGTTCAGGGTATATAGAGCGCTCGACTGCCCGATTTGCGACAGAAAAGCGATTTGATGTCTGTCCGGAGACCAAACCGGGCTTTGGGCTATGTTCGGCAGCAAACGCCAGTTTTTCTGGTCAAAATCGAATATTTCAATCTTGACTCTGGACGAGCCGCCGCCAACGAGAGCCATAATTCTTTTCCCGTCGTAAGAAAACGAAGCGCTCGTTATTCCCGCAACGGGGCCGTTGCTTAAAACCTCCTCTTTTCCTCCGGAAATTTTTATGACCGCGCCGTCCGGTTTGATAATCGAATAGTCATTTTCTCCGTTAACGAAGTAATCAAGAATCTGGTTTTGTGAAATCGAATTCAGCGATGAAAGCAGAGAAGATTCAATTGACTGATTTTGCGCCGCCGCGTTGGTTCCGCCGGCATCCGACGGCAAAGAACCCGTTTCACGCGTCGTGTCGGTAGCGGGCGTTCCCTGCCGGCTTCGAATATAGTATCCGCCGAAACCGATAAGAACCACCACTATTACGATTGTCAAAGTTATTAAAATTTTTTTCATGATTTAAATTATTTTAGGATGCCGGCACATACACATTTCTAAGCTCCTCAGTCCTCAGGTTAACCAACCCGGGGTT
>ERZ1292629.385-Hain-H43-01um-R1-385-length-46863-cov-8_pt1 | contig 46863 bp, 61 predicted proteins | sample MGYA00564399_ERZ1292629 | MGnify/ENA primary metagenome ERZ1292629 (study PRJEB36523, sample SAMEA6512636) | groundwater metagenome | collected 2019-01-08 | study: AquaDiva: Metagenomics assemblies of 32 groundwater samples
GAATTCAAGAATCTAAGGGTTAAGGACGGAAGAACTTGCGCGCAACGCCGCAGGGCAGAACTCGCCCCAGACGTTCTCAAGCCAGACCCAACTCCAGTACCACCTGTCGCCATACCAATTGAGGTAACGGACGCTCAGAATGCCATCGGAGTCGCGGTATATCGTTCCCCAGAAGAAAATAAATTTTCCTTTCCATACTTCCGGGATGAGGTGCGGGTTTTTGAGAAGATAGTTCAGAACATTAGCGTTCAGGACCGGTTTATCAGTAAGTTCTTTTCGGAGATCATTGCCACTGATGACTTTTTTCTTCTGTTGCTGTTCTGAAAGATATAAAATCACATTGTTCTCGTTCCACTTCCAGAAACCGCCCTTCCGATGTTCTTCTACCTTCCAACTGCTGTTTGGCAGGAACGGATCAGCGTCGCAGTCGATGAGGTGTTCAATCTCCTTTACTTCAGCGTAGCCACGGACAACCTGAAACAATCGTTTCATTAAGTCATCATCTCCGGCAAGCTTACTTAAATCGTCATTAGAAAAACCGGCTTTTTTCGCGGAAATCTCAAGTCCAAGAAGACTGAGAAGGTACTGGTCTCCGCTAACCACGCCTGAAGTTATGGTTTTTCGCCAGCTTGATGCTTTTCGCAACTCCGCGAGATGCTCGGGGGTTACTTCTAAGCTGTCAAGCAACTCAATAGCCGCCGTGATTTCACTATACGGCGCTCTGATAAGATTCCCTTTACTCATAGGTCATCTCCTTTTTTTAGTTGTGCTCTCTCTACACAGGACAATTCCATAGAATTGTCCTGTGGGACGAGGTCGCGTTGTAAGTTAAATATTACAAAGAACTATAGCTACATAGTACTACAATAGATTATCTATGTCAAACAAAAACCGCCGATTTATATTTCGGCGATTCTTCCTGGAGCCTAATTCTTTTTCTGCGGCAGTGCGCACCCGCTCACTTCCGCCAGTTTTTCAAGTCCCTGCTCGCCCACTAATTTCGTGCCGTCAGATAAAATCCACATAGGATACCCCTCAACGCCCGCGGAAATGCACTTTTGCGTTTCTTTCGTGCACTCAACATACGAAACATACTTAAACGAACTTCCAAATCTTGCTTTTTCGTCCTGGCAGTGCGAACACCAGTACGCACCGTACATCGTAATCTTCTTCTCGGCGAGGCATTGCGCGAATGAATCCAGATTTCCATACGGCGACGGAGTGCGCGAAAAATACCACATTGCAAAAAACAGCGCGCACACGAAAACCGCAAATCCGATTATCGCGTACGTCGTTCCTCTATTCATGGCAACAATCAACCAGTTTATTGACTATATCTTCAAACGTCCACGGCTTTTTCGTGCCGGAGTCGCTTTTGTTAATTTGGTTGTCGTTTATTTTTTTGACATCCGAGACATCAAGAATCTTTAAGCGTATCCCCCAAAACATAGCATACAGTTGGTATGCTTTTTTAAACATATCTTCCGCCTCTGATTTTTTACCCTCGCCCTGAAGTTTAGTGCCGACCTCAATTAAGCGCATTGTTGCGGCAAGGAGATGCTTGGAAATGCACCACGTCTCTCCCTCTCCCTTAGTAATCATCTTCCCAAGAAGTTCCTTGCGTATCTCGCGAATGTCCTTGATTGCATCAAAGTATTCATTCTTCCCCGTTTTGGACGCCGTGAAGAAAAAGTGCTCTTCCAAGCTTACGAGATTCATAATCGCGATGCTTAAATCCTCCTCGCGCGACAAATCCAACTTATTGCCGTCTTTTTTAAGGTCGTTTACCTTTTCTATGAGTTTTTCAAACTGTTCTTCGGTAATCATGGTTGAATATTATACCCTATATTAAATTAGTTTACTAATTTAACCGGGCGACTTATAGTCTGGCCCTATAGAAAGAAAATAATAAAACCGAGGATAATCATACCAAACGAAGCGGCAAATCCCGCCTTTTTCATATTTCCTTTCTTCCAAGTTTCGAATTTCCGATACAGCGTTTCACTACTCGCAATCATAAGAACAATAACAAGTGGAGCTACAAAAACAATATTGTAGAGCATAAGCCACGCAAAACCCGACACATACGTTCCGGCATCATGAAGCAACCCGAGTATGAAAAGATACGGTCCGCCTGTGCACGGAAATTCGTAGAGCGCCACGAGCCCGCCTAAAATAAGCGCGGCGGGAATAGAGCCTTTTTCAATAAATACCGCGAGCTTCGGATGCGCGCTTTTGGGAATACTGAACTGAATCGGAAACTTCGGGAAAATTCCCTGCACTATATCAAGCGCGCCGAATGCGATAAGAATTACCGCGCCGATTTTCCCGACAAATTTCGGAACGCCAAAAAATGTGAGCGCCTGCAAAACCCCTAAACCGATAAGCAGATACACGATAAAAATGCCAAGGATGTAGATAAGGCCGATTCGGATAATACTTCCCCGCGCCTTTCCCAAACTAAAAAGAAACGCGATGGTCAAAAGCAAAACCGACAGCGCGCACGGATTAATGCTGTCTAAGAGTGCTGCGATAGTTACAATAGGAAACGAGAGTGTTTGCATAATTATTTAATATTACTTCCCGACTGGACTTCCTTATCAGGCGCGAGCAAAACCGGCGCGCCGTTCTCATCGCTCGCCGCAAGAAGCATTCCGCTACTTTCCAATCCCATCAATGCGCGCGGCTCCAAATTTGCAATAACGACTATCTGCCTGCCAACAAGTTTTTCCGGCTCGTACGCCTTACCTATCCCAGCCAAAACCTGCCTGCCGGCAGGCAGGTCCGTCGCGTCTTTCTCTCCTAAATCAACGAGTAATTTTACAAGCTTATCCGAACCCTCCACCCGCTCCGCTTGTTTTATCGTACCAACCTTCAATTCAATTTTCTTAAAATCGTCTATGGTTATCATAATTTACCAATATTAACAAATACGACGGCTGTTTGAAATGCTGACATTTTTCACAATCGTAGAAAATAATGTAAAAACACAGCTTCTAAAACGAGGTGCCTCAATCAATTGAGGCACCTCTCTTATTTTCCACTATTCTAGCTCCAAACGCCTAAAGCCTAGTTACCTACTGCTGCTCCGCGACAAACTTCACCATAATTACATTTCCATTCGAATCAGTAAGAGGCGTGTCTATTTTATAATTATATAACTTATCTCCATCGTCGTTATGAAGTACTGCGTAGTATGTCCCGCCCAAAACTGTGCTACGCAAAAGCTCAATCGTACCAGAACTTGTTCCAGCGGGAAACCATCCAGCGCCTAATGTATTTCCTATTCCGCTATCACGCTCCTCATGAATCGCAATCCAGCCAGAATTTTCAAACGACACCGACTGCACAACAACAGAGTCTCCTGCTGACTGATTGTTCACAATAATTGTATTTCCACCCGATGAGGTAATGGCGGAAATCGGATTGCCACTATTAGTTTTAATGTAAGTTGATGTTGTTGTATCCGAAATTTCCGGCGTTTCATTATTTATTACGTCACGCCCGAAAACATACCACGAAACGCCGAGTCCGACCGTAAAAGCGACAAGCGCGATGAGAACGAGCATTCCTCCGCGCTTCGGTTTGGGTTGTGAAGTTTCGTGATGCGAGAACTGCGAAATTTCTGAAAAATTTTGATTTTCGTTTTCCATCCCGTTAGAAATAGGAAGCGCCCGCGCTTCTGTTTTGTAGTTTAAATAACATCGACATATATTTTATATCCCATAAGTAGAAATGACCTCGAATTAAAGCATCGTTATTTCTAACTGGATCCATAAAAAAGATTATATCATATAAGGAAAATAAACATCTATTTCTCTACCTCGCTCACAATTTTCCTATACGCGCAATAGTCGCAGTTTGAATTCGCCGGAGGAATAGAATTTTTATCAAGACACTTTTTTATATCCTGAAGCGTCCCCTCAATCCAATTATCATCGCCTTCGTAGGGAATCAACTTGACGTCAAACTCGAGTTTCCCGTCAAATGCCTCACGGTCCCGTTTCGCGTTCACATATACAAAATATGCAATCGGAGAAACACTGAATCCGTTTTGCCTAAAGAGCCACTGATATACCTCAACTTGCCGTTTGTAAGCGTCTTGCCACTCGGCATCAATATTAACTTCCGTATCTTTGCTCGTCGCCTTGTAATCAACAATTATAAGCTTGCCATCCTTGTCAACCCACACATCGTCAATTCCACCGCGAACCAAAAAATTTGTCGGCTTATAAAGATACTTCACTCCGTGGCGAAGTGCGTCGCGCCACAACTCAAGCTTCTCATGCTGAAATGGAACAGCATCAACGCCATATTGCTTAAGCAAAGGATGAACGGATTTGTGACTTCTATGAACATCAAATTCTTTTTTAAGAAGAATATCTACGGCATTGTTTAAAGTAAACGGAAACGAATCCGGCCGTTTTATTCCCAAGCGTTGGTCTAGATAAAAACACCTTTGGCAGTTCGCGAATAAATCGATTTTTGACCTGCTTATCACAAACGGCTCGCCTGATAAAGAGTCGTAAAGCCCCCGAGTTCGTCTTGTGTAATTTCCAAACATACCTGAATTATACCTACGCTATATAATTTTTGATAGCGGACACTCTTTATGATTATGCGGCCGAGACGGACAAAACTTTCTTCCATATTCAATAAGACGGTATGAAATTCCCCGCCATTCTTTTTTGGGAATCAATTCCATAAGGTCCCGCTCTATTTTTTCAGGGTCAGTATATGAAGAAAGCCCGAGAACGCGCGCGAGGCGTCCGACGTGCGTGTCAACCGGAATACCAACAACAATTCCATATGCGCTTTCAAGAACAATATTTGCCGTTTTCCTCCCAACCCCGGGAATTTCAAGCATCTCCGTAATTGTCTTTGGGATTCTGCTGTTAAATTTTTCTTTTATGAGTTTTGCCGCGGATAAAATATTTTTTGCCTTAGCGCGGTAAAAACCGGTTTCATAAATATCGCGCTCAAATTCACGCGGCTTTGCGCGGATATAATCATTAAACTTTCCATACTTCTTAAAAAGACGCGTGGTAACCTCATTAACCTTCTTATCGGTGCATCGCGCGGAAAGTATGACAGCGGCTAAAAGTTCCCACGATGTACGGTAATTCAAAAAAACGCGGACGCGCGGAAAAAGGCGCTTAAGTTCGCGAATAATAACTTTTGCGTGCTTTTTTCTTTCCGCTAGCGATAGTAATGCCATAAATTCTCAATGAAACGCAACGACTTGTGTCGCTTGCATTGTATAAAGAATGTATATAAGCACGCACGCGACCGCAACAAAAAATATAAATTCAATGTGTCCCATATATAATCAATTTTAAATTTTTAATTTTTAAATTACCCTTCGGGTTTTTCGGAAATTGAGACATTAGTTCATTGAAAATTTCATTCATATCTCAACGCTTCAATTGGGCTCTTGCGTGACGCCTTTCGCGCTGGATAAAGACCAAAAATCAAACCTGTCAGTGTAGAAACACCGACAGCAAGAAGAATTGCCTGAAGCGGGAGAGAAAAAACCCAGCCCGTCGGAAGAAAAATTGGAATTACGAAATACAACAAAGTTACAAAAGAAGCCCCGACAGCTATTCCTGTTATCCCGCCTACAAAAGTAAGGAGTATGGCTTCCCAAAGAAACTGCTGTAAAATATCTCCGCTCGTTGCTCCAATAGCTTTCCTAAGTCCTATTTCCCTCGTACGCTCTATAACCGAAACAAGCATAATATTCATAATCCCTATACCCCCGACGACCAAAGAAACCGCCGCGATAGCTGTCAGAAAAACAGTTAAAAGCGTTGTTATTGTTGAAAGCATAGCGACCGCGTCTTCTTGTGTTTGGACTGTAAAATCATCTTTATCTGGATTATCTACCCTGTGATTCTGGCGAAGTACTGAAATTATTCGCGATTTCGCGAATTCGACTTCATAAAAATCTTTGACTTTCATTGTTATAAGGTTGTAATAATCAATTCCAAGTATTTGCCTCTGCGCAATCGTAATAGGAATAAGAACCATATTATCCTGGTCAACGCCCATAGGACCCAATCCTTTTTCTTCAAGAACGCCGACTATGCGAAATGAAACATCTTTAATTCTAACTAATTTATCAAGCGGATTAATATCGCCAAATAATGTCTTTGCGAGCTTAGAGCCTATGACAACAACTTTATTTGACGACTCAACATCCGCTTTTGAAAATGCGTACCCGCTCAACATCCCAAAATCACGAACAGGAAAAAAGTCAGATGAAACGCCCTGAAATGATATGGACGTGTCGTTATTACCATACACAATTCTTGCCTGACCGTTTACTTGCGGAGCCACGCCATCAATAGACGGCTCTTTTCGAAGCGCGTCCGCATCCGACTTTGTAAGAGTTTTTATAATTGCGCTGTGTGGTGCCTCAAACCGCGATCCTTTTGTGGCTCCCGGAATTACAAAAACCAAATTCGAACCAATTCCCTGAATTTGGTTTAGTATAAGTTGTTGGACTGATTTGCCTATCGACATTAAAAGAATAACCGAAGCAATGCCAATTACGATTCCAAGCATTGTCAAAAAAGATCTGACTTTCGCGTGGCGAATGCCTGCAATAGCTGTATGGAGAGAGTCGCGCGTCTTCATCCCGTTAGAGAAAGGAAGCGCCTCATGCGATTCCTAATATTATTACTCGAACCTTTCGCAATAAAAAATAAATTGCGTTTAGAAAGGCGCTTCCGTATGCGCTGGGTATAATTAATATTCTATCTTGAGTCTTGTTTATTTTATAAGACATATGTATAGCTCATTATCTTCTCTAAGGGGATTCATTACTACTTAAAGAAGTCTTCTTTTGTCCGGCGCCTTTTTCCGACCTTGGAATCCGATTCTATTTCTCCATCCATAAGTTTTATTATCCTGTTTGCGAATTCCGCGGTGTAGGTTTCATGAGTGACTAAAATGACAGTCCTTCCTGCTTCGTTTAATTTTTCAAGAATTTCCATAATTTGCGCTCCAGATTTTGAATCAAGATTACCAGTCGGTTCATCGGCAAAAATTACATCCGGTTTATTAACAAGCGCGCGCGCTATCGCTATCCGCTGTTTCTCCCCGCCTGATAACTTGCCAGCCTCGGTATATAGTTTGCTTGAAAGCCCGACGGATTCAACAGCATCCTCTACAAGTTCTCTCCTATGCGAATATGGAATGTCATGCGCGTAAAGAAGCGGCATTTCAACGTTCTCATATACCGGCGACCTAGAAAGAAGATTGAATGATTGGAAAACAAACCCCATTTCTTTATTGCGGATATGCGCGAGGTCGGCATCAGAAAAATTATTTACATCCTCCCCAAAAAACGTAAAAGATCCTGAAGTAGGACGGTCCATAAAGCTCAAAACATGAAGTAGCGTTGATTTGCCTGAACCGGATGGACCCATAACCGCGACAAATTCTCCTTCTTTTATTTCAAAAGTGGCATTTTTGAGAGCCCGCGTTTCTACTCCGTCGTCGTAGTACGTTTTTTCAAGTTTAAGCGCTGAAATCATGGATTTATTTCGGCTTAAAGCCGACATTCACAACTCTATCGCCTTCTCTAAGCCCGGAAACAATCTCAATATTTCCTTCGCGGCTCCGGATTCCCAATTTCACGGGAACATCGCGTGCACTGATGCCTTCAATTTTTCGCGCGAATGTCCCCTCATCGTTTTCGACAATAGCAAACTGCGGCACAACAACAACGTCCGTCTTCTTAAGAGTTTCTATTGCTAGATTTGCCGTAAGCCCTGTCTTGAAACGTAAATCAGGAATATCAAACACTACAGTGATTTTGAAATTCACAACACCGTCAATAATAGTCTCACCAGGATCAATATAAGAAACTTTTCCGCGAAACATTTCTCCCTGGAAAGCATCGATTGTTACGGCAACGGGGTTGCCTATTGTAACGAGGCCAATGTCAATTTCAGGAACACTCGCCTCAATCTCAAGGTTGTTTTGTGAAATAATGGAAACAATAGACACATTAGGAGAAACAATCTCTCCGGGTTTCCCGTCTTGTTTAGTGATAAGTCCTTCTATCGGGGAACGTAAAGTCATTTTCTCAATCTGCACTGTAATCTCCTGCTTCTTAGCTTCTGCCTGTTTTACGCTTGCCGCCTGCCCGGCTATCTGCTCTGTGGATGAACCGGCGCGCTGGAGTGCAAGTTCTTGTTCGTTTTTTGCTACAGTAATCTTCTGTCCGGAAATAAGCTGTTCCTGGCTGGAAATGTTTGAAATCGCCGTATTAACATTCGTGCGTCCGACGGCAATATTAGCCTTATACGTTGTTATATCAGTTAAAGACACGCCGGCAGAATTACTGACAGCATCAAGCGCCGTACCAAGAAAATTATTTATTATGGCAAGATGTTTTTTAGCGCTATTTAATGATAACTCAAATTTTTCTCTTGGAACGTCTGAAGTTAAAACCGCGAGCTCGCTTTTCCACGCTGAAAGTTCCTGTCCGGATAATAATCTTCCAGCGGTTAAATCAACTTGAACCTGCGAATTAGTAATAGAAAATGCAGGTTGCACCATACTTGTATCGTCATTAGTAAACAACGCGTCTGTTTTGGAACGTACGGCATCGTCAGCTTTCGCGTATGAATCGCTTAAAACGTCATAAACGCTCGCGTAATAATTTGTGAGGTCCTTCTGAGCTTTTTCTAGTTCAGCCTCTTTAATCTTAAGCTCTTCCGGCCGCGCCCCGCGTTGTAATTCGTTAAGTTTTGCAACCTGACTCTCGACTCCGGCTTCCGCTTCAAGAAGTTGCACCGAAAGTCCGGAAGTATCAAGCTGGATAAGCGCCTGCCCCGGCAAAACTTTATCGCCTATATTCACAAGAACTCTTGTAATCTTCCCCATCTGTTCAAAGCCGAGATTGATATCCTGAACTGGCTTAATCCTCCCGGTTACGGAAACTTCTTGAACCACGTCCCCGCGCCCAACCAATACTGTCTGCAACGTGTTATTCCCATTATTGCCGCGAAAAACAAAAAATAACGAAACACCGACCGCAGAAATCAAAACGCACAACAAAAATGTTTTTGTCGCTGTCCACCTCTGTTTTCTATGATGAATCACGTGAATGGCGTGATGCTGCATAATTATTTATTGCGTCTGCGCGCGCGCGTTGCTTTCGACTCCGTTTTTTCCTTATGTTTTATAATATCTTGTTTTAAAATATCCTTCATCCTGTCAATCGCAGCATATAAATCTAAATCACTGCATTCAACGCGTATCGTATCTCCGGATAAGCTGAGTGTTGCTTCCGCGTAAAAAATTTCACCATGCCGGTGATGCTTTGTAGTATGGCCGACCTCTACCGCAATTTCAACCTCGCCTGTTCCTTCATATTTTTTTACAAAGCGCTCAAGAAGCATAATCTTCTCTTCAACATACGTTTTAATTGCCGGTGTAAGTTCTATGCCTGTAGCCAAAATTTTTATCGTCATGCGTTAAAATACTTCACTACAACTCCAATTTTACACAAACTAATTCTACAATACAAATAAACCGGGGGTACACCTTTCTAAAAAAACGTGGCATAGTAATACAAATTACATGGAATATATCTCAATATACGCTTTTTCAAGCGTTGTTATTGTAAGTCTTATCTCTCTCGTAGGAGTTTTTACGCTGTCTCTAAGTAATGAGATATTGAAAAAAGTCATATTCTTCGGCGTAAGCCTTTCAGTCGGAGCGCTGTTTGGAGACACATTCATACATCTTATACCCGGAGCGCTGCAAAAAATCGAGAACCCCGACACAGTAGCATTATTTATTCTCATTGGAATCATTTCCTTTTTTGTTTTGGAAAAATTTCTCGCATGGCGGCACACGCATACTGAAGAACATCGAATCATTACAACGCCTCCTGTACGCGCAGTGCATCCGATCGGGGCTATGGTTCTTGTCTCGGATGCCGTGCACAATTTCATCGACGGCATCGCGATCGGCGCGAGCTACATCGCGGGCTTTGAAATCGGCATCGCGACAACTATCGCTATTATCCTTCACGAAATTCCGCATGAAATCGGAAATTTCAGTATCCTGCTTCATGCTGGATTCAGAAAAACACGAGCGCTCTTTTTAAATTTTCTTTCGGCGCTCGCGGCAATTTTAGGAACGATACTCGCGCTTATCGCGGGAAACTCATTTGAAAACCTTGTTTCCACTGTTATGGCAATAACCGCCGGCAGTTTTATCTACATTGCCGGTTCTGACCTTGTCCCTGAACTTCATAAAACGCCGGAGCCTAAAAATTCCGCGCTTCAACTTGTCTCGATTGTTATAGGAATTCTTCTCATACTCGCCATTAGACTTGTTGAATAAAATAAAAGAAACCCCGTTTTGCGCGGGGCTTCTTTTTTAACGACTAGTAGCGCGACCTTCCGAATCCTCCGCCCCCGCCACCGCCTCTTTCACGGGGAGCTTTTGGTTCGAACGGGCGAGCTTCGTTTACTGTCAATGCGCGTCCATCAAGATCCTTTCCGTTGAACATTTCGATTGCCTTGTCTGCCTCGGCATCGTTTTCCATTTCAACAAAACCAAATCCGCGTGAACGTCCTGACATCTTATCGGTAACAACCGTCGCTGAATTGACGGCTCCCGCTTTCTCAAATGCGGCGCGAAGCGACGCATCGTTTGAAGTATACGAGAGATTACCAATGTAAAGTCTTTTTGCCATTCTTATTATTATTTCGGTAGGGCGACCTCTCACCTGGCTCCTGCATTAGCTGACGCTTTTGCTGCTCTCTATTCCGCCAGGGAACAGGAAGCGAAAGACCAACTGAAACACCTACTGACAAATACATTATACACTACTTTCTTTAAAACACAAGGGTTGGCTATTTGTCACTGCTTTCCACAATAAAACTCAGTTTCTCGCCGCATCTCTGTAAGATAAGCGTGATACAACTGATAATATACGACTATTAGCCAGTGGAAACCGTAACCCTCCCGATAATAACTGGATTCGCGGGACGATCATTTGCGCCTGTTAAAACACTGCCTATCGCATCAACGACTCCTTGTCCTTCAATAACCTTCCCGAAAATCGTGTAGTTGTTCGGCAATGGATAATCTTCAAGCATAATAAAAAACTGGCTCCCATTCGTATTCGGACCGGCGTTCGCCATAGCAACTACACCTTTTTTATACCCGGCTTTATATGATTGAGTTTCAGGGTTTAATTCATCATCAAAACGGTACCCCGGCCCGCCTGTTCCGTTTCCTTGCGGATCTCCGCCTTGTATCATAAAACCTTTAATAATACGGTGAAATGTAAGGTTATTATAAAATCCTTTATCAGCCAGTGAAATAAAATTTTGAACGGTCTTTGGTGCATCCGCGTCGTATGTTTCAAAAATGATTTTCCCGAAATTCGTTTCAAGTGTAATGCGATGCGCGCCATTTTTCACAACGGTTTTATCCTGCTCTGCGCGCGCTCCGTCTTCAAGTTTTTGAGTTTGATTTCGCATTGCAACATAAAAACCGCCCAGCACAAGCGCTACAAAAATTGCCACAATTACCGCATTGATAATTCCACGCTCGCTCATAAAAATTATTCCTGTGCACTATTGTACCACTTTTGCTATATGAAACTCTATCGCTTTCGGGGAAAAACTTATGACTGATATCGTAAACGGCCGGATTATAGAATCTTTTGTCAAAACCTTCCTCTGCCATGATGACGCGGCATCAGGTAAAGTAATAGAGATCTTAAGATCGCCTGGCTTCAAAAGATTGAAATCTCTTTCACGGCCCGAAAGCGTTACTTTTACCTCACGAGGTTCAAGCTTGTCAATTGTAAGCTGCGGAGAGAGAAACCGAAATTCCACAGGCACGGAAACTTCGCGCGTTATAACTCCTAGCTGAAATACAAACATAAACCACAGCGCCATGGCGCAAATAAGCGCCAAAAGTTTGAAGTGGAAATTTCTGAAAATCCAGGCGTACCAAAACTCGCCGCGCAATGGAAGCGTTCCGGCAACAATAAGAAAGAATTCCTCAAGCCGTTCGGATAGTTCGCGAGCGCCGGAAAGCGCGGTTAATTCTCCGCGATACGCAACAGAAATCGTGCCGCGCTCTTCAGAAACGGCTATCACAAACGCGTCTGTTTGTTGGGCAAGGCCCAGCGCGGCGCGATGCCGAGTCCCGAGATTCTTAAAATCTTTGAATTTTTCAGCAAGCGGAAGATGCACGCAAAATTTTTGCACCTTATCTCCACGAATTACCATTGCGCCGTCATGCCCAGGCGATGTCGGGTCAAAAATGCTTTCAATAAGCGGAGTTGAAATTTTTCCATCAAGTCCGATTCCGCCGTCAATAACCCGTTCAAATTCTTCTTCGTCCCGCCCTGAAAAAACTATAAGCGCGCCTATTTTTTTAAGAGAAAGGCGCGAGACAACTTCAACAATATCGGAAATTGTGTTTGTAGAAGCGACTTCCCGGCGGCGCGAAAAAATTCTAGCCATTGAAACCCACTCGAAAAATTTCCGCAGCTCGCGCTGAAAAATTATGACTGAAATTATTATAAAAGACGTAAAAAATGACTTAAATACCAGATTCGTGAGATATAAATTGAAAAATCTTGCCGATATGTATACGAAAAAAAGTACGATTATCCCGGCAAGTATAAAATACGTTTGTGTTCGCTTCAGGAACACAAAAACCGCGTATATAAGAGTAGCCACGACGAGTATATCCAAAACATCAACCGCGGTGATGCCGCGAAGCCCGTATGTGAAAAAATGCGCGATATCGGAAAGCGCCGACAACTGCATACAGTGAGTATAAGACAGATAAAATCAATCTGTCTAGTTTAGAAAACTTTGCCGCACCGCATTATCTTTTACAAACGGCACAAAAACAAAACCGGGGTAGACCTCGCGAGAAAAATCACCATCGCCGCGTTTTATCTCCTTAACAATCGCTTGCGACTGCGGATAGACAAGGCGGCCGCCGCGCACAAGCTGGTTTCGCCACGCGTCCGGCACTTCATGAACTTCCGCCGCAACGATAATGCCGTTAAACATTTGTCCAGGTACACCGAGTGTCGCATCGCGGCAAAAAAGCGTCACGCGCTCTGCAAGACGCGGATATTCTGCAATATTTTTCTTTCCAATTCCACAAATTTTTTTCATACGCTCAATAGCATAAACGTGCCCCTTGTCGCCTACCATTAAGGCAAGAAGCGCTGACTGCCAGCCGGAGCCATAACCAACATCAAGAATAATGTCCATTTCCTCTGGTATTAGAAGCTCAAGCATAAAAACAACTGTGTACGGCTGGGAAATTGTCTGGCCGCCACCGATCGGAAGCGCCGTATCTTCATACGCCGCTTCTCGAAATCCCTCCTGCACAAAATCCACACGATCAATCTCGCGGAGCGCCTGCTCAAGCCGCGACGAGCGCAGGACGCCTTTCTGTTTTAACAACCGAATAAGTTCTTCCATTTTCGCGGTAAACTGCTCCCCAATTTTTTTGCCTGCGAAGAACTGAGATATTTTCGGTACCTGAACGACGACGGCGTACGGTATGCCGGCCTGCCTTTTTTATTACCCACTTTCGCGTAATTTTTCATTATTGAAGGAAATAAATCATGTCTTTACGTTCAACAACCACCTCCCACCCCTTTCGCTTTGCATAATCATAAAGTTTCTTATTCGGATTGAAACAAATCGGCCGCTCAACGAGCTTAAGAAACGCGACATCACTCTCCGTATCCCCTACGCCAATTGAACCATCGAGGGTAAGGCCTTCCTTCAAAACCGCGCGTTTCAAAACCTTGGCTTTATCGCGTATGATGTCAAGATATAAAATTTTCCCCGTAAATTTATTACTGCTGTCAGTCTCATACATTCTCCCGTATACTTTGTCAAAACCGAGCTTTCTGCAGAATTCCTCGGCGATTTCCTTCGGCGAATTTGAAATGGCGAGAAGATAATAATTTTTCTTTTTCAAGTTACCAACCAAGTCGCGCGTGTAGCGGTATACGCGATCTTTGTGAAACTCCGCGACTTCTTTGCAGATTTTCAGGAATTCAAAATGCGAAACTCCCTTGAGATTCGCCATGAAGCCTCTTACCACCGCCTCGATGTAATCTTCGTATGTTCCCCGCCTGTCGAGCCATGCTTGATATTCTTTTGTGTACATCTTGGCAATGCTTCCCTTAAAAATTCCCCTCTGAACTAGCGCGTCAATAAGCTCAATAATCAAACTAGAGCGGAAAATCGTTCCATCTATATCAAAAATCGCAACCCGTTTCTTTCCTACTTCCTTCCTCTTCATCTCCTTAATTATATACCCAGTGGATAAAACAAAAAGGCCGCCAGTGTGACGGCCATAAATGATGTATTAACTATGAAGATCAGGGTTTAGTGGTAATCTCCTACGCCGTTCATCGCAACAAATGAAGGTATCTACGATGAACGCGGGAATGAATAATAATCAGTGGCCAGTTTCTGTCGTCTCCGCGGTATTTCCCCCAATAGTTTTCCGATATTGCAACTTTTGTGCCGTGCGGGAGAATGACAAAAATCATGTATTTCTCGTATGTGATGTTTGCGAGAAGCCTTCTAAGTTTTTCTTGCTTCTTTCTCCACGCCGCAATCGCAAGCCCTATCGCATCTTTAAGAGAAACTTTCTCTCTTGTTGTATATCTTACTCTTCTCCCCTTTTCACCGATAACAACGAGATACCGATATGGCGCGCGTCGGCCAGGTTTGCATAACCACCTCAAGTCCGCTTCTGTAAAATTTCTTACGCCGCCTTTTTCTCTACCTCTAAGCCTGGCACGAATATGAGCTTTCAATGAAGGCATAGCAACCTCCTTTGTATGGTTTCTTTGGCTAAAAACAGAGCTAATATCAATCTACCGCATTACAACCAGAACTGTCAAAAAGAAATGGCCGTCGCAATGACGGCCTAAATTTACTTTTTGGGCTGGCAATAAGGTTCAGAAAGAAGTTTATCTACTAATTCATGTTCAACTGGATGTTCGTGTCCACTAGGAAACAACTGATAAACAAAGAAAATGTTCCTTCCGGACTTTGGCCACTTTCTTCTACTCTGAACTTTTTTGAAGACCGACTGCACGACTCCGCGAAGCATTCCCTTCTTCTTTACTTCAATCATTGGAGCTCCATCTTCTTGCGACTCATTCATAACTTTGACCAAGAATAAACCTTTTTCCTTCCCGAGATCGTGATTACGAGAATTTGCGCACATATTTTCCTCCACTAGTAAAAACTGTAAAAGTAAAATGATCTGAAAACAAGATAGCGGGAAAAACAGCTTGTGTCAAAACATCCGGTGGCTGTTATAATGTAGTCAATGAAGAAAACGTTTAAAATATACATCTTCCGCCACGGCGAAACAACGTTCAACCGCGACAAAAGGTTCACCGGATTCAAAGACGCGAAGCTTGCGCCAGAAGGCATTCGGCACGCGAAAATAATCGCGAAGAAGCTCAAAAACAAAAAGTTTCAAGTTGCGTTTCAAACGCGCCTATCGCGCTCAAAAGATACATTACGAGAGGTGCTGAAATTTCATCCCGAATGCAAAATGATTATTGAAGACGACCGGATGATTGAGCGCAACTACGGAGATTTGAATGGCACAACCCACTCCATGTTCATCAAAAAGATGGGTAAGAAGCTATACAACTTGAAAGTTCATGGGGATATTATAACTGCATTGGAACCAAGTGGAAGACGAGAAGTTGAAAAAATTTTAGGTGAGCAGGAATACGCCTTAATCCATCGCGGATTTAACGTTCCCCCCCCGCATGGGGAAAGCTTTGCGGATGTTGAAAAACGCGTGAAGTCGTTTATAAAAGACCTCATCGTGTTTATGAAAGGAGAGCGTGCAAGTGTTGCCATCTCTGCTCACGGCAATTCAATACGTCTCTTCCGGAAAATTATGGAGGGAGCGACGATACCAGAAACCTGCTCGTGGTTCATCCCATACGACAAAGTGTTTGAATACCGTATCCGCGCGTAATACACAATAAACACACGCTCGTTTTAAAATTCTGTTGTCCTCAATTTCTCCACATATGTGGAGAAATTGAGGACACAATAAAACACAAGAAAATAGGAAACAACAAGCTTATTCCGCAAACACCGCTAACGCGACAACAGTCGTCCAAAGACCGTCTTTATTTCCTTCTGCTGACTGCGTAATGTGCGTCGTTCTGAAAATATGTCCGCTTGCTTTATATATCTGCTCGCGTTCCTCCTATGCCATTTCTGCATTGAATTCAATGCCTAATGTTGTAGCAAGCATCGTCGCGGCAAGGTCCTCCGCATACTCACCAGATTTCTTTTCAGGCTCGCCATACGAGTGATGTTCGGAAAGGTATCCGTAATTTTCAGAATTAGAAGGGACGGCAATACCTATAGATGAAGAAATTAATCGGTTTGGTTCCGAGGTCTCATTGCGCGCCATAACACAGAAAGTAATCAACCCAGGCTGAAGCAACGCAACGCCGTCTCTTTTAGGAATAACTTTGCAGTGCGGAGGGAGAATGCTTGAAACGTAGACAAGATTGCACTTTTCCACGCCAGCATCCCTAAGCGCTACCTCAAACGATGCAAGCTTGTCTTTATGAACGCCGACACCCTTTGTAAGAAATAATTTTCTTGGAACAAACATAGTATGGTTTTTATAAAATCAAACGAATTCTAGCACAAACATCCGGCGTCAATTTGTGCATAACTATTCCTTGCGCATCGGCGCCGAACTGACGATGCGGATAATTTCATCCTCATCGTCGGTAATGGTATAAAGTTTCAAATCTCCGGCGCCGATAGTTTTAAACTTCTGAAGCAGTGTCGCGCGTATAAATCCATCCAGTTTTCCCCAATAATCCCTTCCAACTAAAATAACCGGCACTGGCGGAATTTTCTTTGTCTGAACAAGTGTGATAATTTCAAAAAATTCATCAAGTGTGCCAATTCCGCCTGGGAAATAAACATACGACTCGGCGGAAAATGAAAGAATCACCTTCCGGCTGAAAAAATGGTGGAAAGAAACGCTTTCCGTAACATATTTGTTTACTGCTTGCTCATTCGGTAACTGAATGCTGAAACCGACTGAGGCGCCGCCCGCCTCGCGCGCGCCGCGGTTCGCCGCTTCCATAATTCCCGGTCCACCGCCGGTGACAATCGCGTACCCGGCTTTGGCGAGCACTCCGGCGACGCGGCGCGCCTTCTTGTAATATTTATTATTTTCCGTAAATCGCGTTGAACCAAAAAACGTCACCGAAAGTTTGTGCGTATTTATAAGCTTGAACCCGTCCGCAAATTCCTTAGCTATCAAAAACACACGCAATTTCGTCTGGGTTTCGAAATCGCTCAAATTAATTGACTGTACTCCGACAACCGGCGTTTTTTCTTTTTTCATTGTGAATATTATAGCACCTAGAAAATAAAACGGGGCGCACTGATTCCAGCGTGCCCCGAATTTTTAGTTCTCTTACTTGTTCTTTTCAGCGGCTTCCATCGCCGCCATAAGCCGCGGCCATTCATTTTTTGGCTTTAGAACAACGTTGCCGGCAATAATATCTTCCACAACTTCCAGTTCCTCCTGTCTATACTCTGGCATCGGTAGTCTAACAAGACAAATAACGGGCAGCTCGATACTACCGCTATACTGCGAGAAATATAGATGATCAACTGTGAGAGAACGGTTTAAAAGGCACACAATAGCCACTACCTCGCCGCCAGACTTTCGAATAAGCTGGATGAGCTGATCTGTCGTTGAGAAGTTATTACACACATCCTCAACTATCACAACTTCGTCTCTAGAGGTTAGCGAGTGCCTACTAAAGACAAGTTCCGACTGCTCGCGAAGTTTTTGTGTAGCGAACGCGGTAATTTTTTTCTCCGCTTTTACCACACGGCAGTCAAGTTCCAACCCCAACGCGTCGGCGAAACTGTAGCCGCCTATCGGCGCTCCACAAAGAACATTGCAGGGCGGCATATTGTTGCCGAAGTTCTCTACCCTCATGGTGCGCGCGAAATGGCGCAAAACATGCGGATACATTTCAGCCATGGCAAAATTGGCATAGATATCGCCAACTTTCTGTTTAACCTTACCATCATGGTCATAATCGACATATGTACCAGCATATCCAACAAGCGGACCAAGCCGTTTGCCTTTTTCATCAACTGGACATTTGTAGAAACCGCCGCACCTCCGTAGTGTTTCGAGATGGTCAGATCCAGCAATTTCAACCATTTCACTTGCTCTTTTCATTGTTTCACCTCCTCCTTTTCTGAAAGAATCCGGTTAATCTCGTTTGTTAATTTTTCTGTCTCTCTGCGCGCCGCATCAGCGAAGTAATCGCCTTTCGACGCAAAAATTATCCCGCGCGATGAATTAATAATTGCATTGAGTTTGCCGTCTTTGGAGCGGGCGCTTTTTATTACTGTTTCAAGATCGCCGCCTTGTGCTCCGACACCCGGGATAAGAATTGGTACGTCACCGGAGATTTTTCGGACTGCCCAAAGTTCTGATGGTGCGGTCGCTCCAATAACCAAACCACAGTTGCCGTTTTTGTTCCACTCTGTTGTAACGCGTAAGGCAACGAGTTGGTAAAGCGGAACAAGTGGTCCTGACTCATAACTGAGAATTTCATTAAACTTCTTGAACTCGTCTTCACTTACGCGGACTAGCCTGCTCTGAAACTCTTCTGCACCAGGATTTGATGTCCTGCAAAGCACAAAAATTCCCTTATTTTTCGAACCAAGAAACGGCTCAAGTGATTGACCACCGAAATACGGATTCACAGTTATTGCGTCTGCTCTGCACGCTTCAAATGCAAATTTAGCATAATTATTGTTGGTGTTTCCGATGTCTGCACGTTTTGCGTCAAGAATAATCGGAACTAACGGCGCGCGAGTTGTAATGTATTCAATGGTTTCAATGAGGGCCTTTATACCACTTACCCCATGTACTTCATAAAAAGCTGAGTTCACTTTGAATAAGCAAGCGAGGTCGCACGTCGCATCGATTATTCTCGCATTAAAATAGAACAGAGTTTCCGCAATACTGGAATGAGCCGAACTTATAATCTCTGGGATCTTCTCAAACTCGCTATCCAGCCCAACAGACACGAATTTTCCAGCTTTCCACTGCGCCCACAACATTGGCATAAAATCTCTTTCTTCCATAAATCCTCCCTCTTCCAAACATTAGTGTTTATATTACCTAGTTAACTAGCTGGAAAGAACTTACCACGCAGGATACTCTTCTGTCAACAAAAACAATCCCGCCTGTCCATGGGCAGGCGGGATTACATAACTTCTAGCGGATTATCAAACCTAAGAATGCTTTTTGAAGCTGGCCAAACAAGTTTTGCAGATTCACGCTCGTCGGTGGCGGAGGTATTGACCCACCGCTTGGAGCCGGTGCGGGACCAGAAGGCGGTGTCATCGCCCCGCCGCCAGAAGACCCTCCGCTGGGAGCTCCGCTTGGAGGCGGTGTAAATTGCTGTTGTGGTTGCTGCCCGGTTGGCGGCTGCATAAATTGTTGCATTTGTTGTTGCGCCTGTTGCTGCATTTGTTGTAAAGGAACTTTCCCTCCTTCGCCACCATACATCGGTGAAACGCCTTGAATCGTTCCGCGATATTGCTCCATTATACTTTGTGGCGACTTGCTATTAGGAGCTCCATCCTGCGTCGGAATTCCCTGCGGCATCATAGTTTTAAACTGCTGCATTTGTTGTTCCATAGGTTTTTGTTGGAAACCTTCCGACCCTTGTTTCATCATTCCTTCTGGAATTTTATCGCTACCAAATAACTTTGCACATTCCTCCTGACTCTTACACGGTGCTCCGCCTTCAGACCCGCCTTCGCCCCTCGGCGCCGCAAACCCAGGCGGCATCATGCCTTGCGGTATTCCATTTTGACCTTCCTGGCCTCCCGGTCCAAAATTTTTGCACGCTTCTGGGTTTGATTCGCAAAGTGATTTACATTCCTCTGGCGTCTTACATCCACCTGGACCTTGAAAGTTTGGACCCTGGCCTTGTTGTCCTCGACCCTGACCCTGGTCTCCGACTCCAGGCGGCATATTTCCACCCTCGCCAGGACCACCAGCTCCCGTTGGCGGACCCATCTTTTCAAAACACGTTTTCATTTTATCCCCAACATCTCTCGGAGGCATACCCGCACCGCTCTGCATTTTTTGAAGCGCCTCACTGCCAACTGATGAATTAAGGCAGTCCATCACGGCTGGCGGCGCTTGAGTCAACGCTTGTTGCATCTGCTGTTTCCCTTCCTTCATTCTTTGTAAATCTTCTTGCGGAATCATTCCGTTATCAACGCCGAATTGGAAACACGTTTCCTGGTTTGCCGGGTCATTACAAAACGCATCGCACGATTCTTTACTCTTGCATCCTCCAGGACCCTTTCCTCCGGTCTTGCGCGCCATCTCAGCATCTTTCGCATCCATGAATCCGGCGGCAACGGCAAAATTCGTACACTCTTCAAAGTGCGCCGCATCGCCGCAGTATGTGTCGCATTCTTCCTTTCCGCGGCATGCCGGCGGCTTCACGCCTTTCTTTACCGCCGCAAGCATCTTCTGCCCGTCCTCAAGTTCTTTTCCTTGCATAAACCCCGCCTCCATTGCAAATGTCATACACTCCTCCATATGTGACGAATCGCCGCAGTAAACATCGCACTGCTCCTTGCCTCTACAAGCAGGAGGTTTCACGCCTCTCCGCACAGCAGTAAGCATCTTTTCCGCGTCTTGGAGTTCTTTTCCTTGAATAAAGCCAGCTTCTTTGCCAAATGAAATACACTCCTCCATATGAGTTGGCTCCTGACAATACGAATCGCACTGTTCTTTGCCTTTACACGCAGGCGGTTTCACACCGCGCTTGATTGCGGCTTGCACTTTTTTTGCTTCTTCAAGCTCTTTAGGGGGAAGTATTCCTGATTTTTCCGCAAACGCTACACACTCGTCCATATTCGCAATATCATTGCAGAACGTCTCGCACGACTTCTTACCGGAACATCCGCCGGGCCCCTTGGAGCCGGCTTGAACAAATTTTTTTGCCGCCTGTATTTCCTCTGTCTGCATTAATTCATTTTTCTCCGCGAAGCTGATGCACGCCTCAATATTGCCAGGCTTGTCGCAGTACGTTTTACACGCCGCCTCACTTGCGCAATTCCCCAGTTCAGCAACCGGAAATTTGATATTCGCCTTTGCGCCGGAATCGGTTTGCGCAAACACAGCATCACCAGCTATAACCGCAGAAATTGCGACACCTAGACCAAGTACGATAAAACTAAGAAGTTTTATTTTCATATTATTCAAAAGGATTTGTTTTTACATTTGAAAATGGATTCGCCTTTGTCGTCGGATTAATATCCGGCTGGCTCTGAAGAGGATTCTCCTGTGCGCCAAATGAAGGCAAAACGCCCTGCGTAGCGCTTTTAATAACCGAGTCCGTTGCGTCATTCACATTTTGGAGCGCTTGCTCCTGCGCGGTTGGCGCGCTCACACGCCACTTCGTCAAATAGAGATACCCGACAACTAACAAAATCACGACAGCGACAATCGCGATGATAATATCCTTTTTCATACTTATAGTATAGCAAACTGTAGATAATCCAAAATGGTGGATAACCCTCGCACCAATTCTAGGTGTGAGGGTAAACCCCTCCGTTCTAATACGTTGGTGTGGGCGTAAAAAAAGAACCCCCTGCTTATATAAAGCAAGGGGACTTTAAAGGTTTTCCGCGTGTCGTTATTGGTAATTATTGGTCCGGCATCCAGTTGTATCAACTTCTTCAGTCCCGCTGCACATTATTCCGTCGCACCTACCCGCCGAAAATCTTCCGGTATTCCTGACAGAACTCTCTTCGCCGCTTTGTTCGTTAATGTTAATACCAGCAAAACCGGGTGGGCCCAAAAAGGCCTCATTAAGGAAAAATAGTCTCATAGCTCTTCTCCTTATAATATTAAATCTGTGAATGGTTTGTGTTTTATGTTTTATCAGCTCGCAGCCCAAGCAAGAACCAGATCAATGAGCTAATTTAAATATAACACAATGGACTGCGCCTTTACAACAAACCTGTGGATAACAAAAAGCCGTCCCGAGTTTTAATAAACCACCACTACCAATTCCATTGGTGTGGAGATAAACCGGAACGGCTATTGCAATAGCTTGGACAGATTAAAAAGAAAATAGACAAGCGCATATCCCGCGCTGGCGCAAGTCCCGTACAAGAATCCAGCAATTACCCCAAATCGCGTCCCGAATGAAAAACCAGTAAACATTGCGATTAATATCGTAACTAGACCGCCGAGTAACACGCTTGCAACAAAAAGCATGTCTGCGAACACGCCGAGATTGCCAGCGCTTGTGAGCATGCCGAGGGCTAATCCGAGCACAGCCCCGCGCGCCGATATTTCGCTTGCATCTCTTTTTACAAAAAATGCGGCTGACCCATTGTTTTCATCATTGTGTCTTTTGGCTTTGTTTTGCATGATACCTCCGCTAAAAACATGTTTAATATAGAAATATGCTGTCTGTAGTAATATAACACAGCGCAGAAAAAATCAAGCCAAAACCCACCCTAGAAAACGGGACTGGCTTATATTTCACCTGTGAACGCTATTTGACGTTTTTGTTGTAAAGCCAGGCAAAAACGTAACCGATAATATATCCGCCAACAAGATGCAAAAAAGCCATCCATATCGCGCCTCCCCATGTAAGCGCGTAGCCAGGATGCAACGGCCCCAAAAGTGTTACTACATCTTCAAACCATCCAAAAAGAAGAGTTGTGGCGATTAAAAGAAACCAAACAGCGCCACATAAAATACCAGATGCAAACCCAAGTGCCCTTTTATTCAGATGCATATTGTAAAAATAGAGAATCCGACCTTTTTTATATTATATCAAATTTTATAAAGTCGCGGGTTTTTATTTATCTAAATACTTCTTCCCTCTCAATTTTTCAGGCAATAAATCTTCTTTTATATACTTCTCATATCCTTTTCCATAATCTAGATTTTTCATTAGTTTTGTGGGAGCATTTCTAATTTTGAGAGGTATTGGTAAATTTCCGTTCTTTTTTACATCCTCAAGCGCGCGGAAATACGCGTTGTACGCGCTCCTGTCTTTTTTCGCGGTCGCGAGATACACCGTTCCGTGCGCAAGATTTATTTGCGCCTCGGGCAGTCCGATAGTTTCAACAGCGCGGAACACGTCATTCGCAACGACAAGTGCGGTCGGCTGCGCCATACCAATATCTTCGCTCGCAAAAATCACCATCCTTCGCGCAATGAACTTCGGGTCCTCGCCTGACTCAATCATTCGAGCGAGATAATAAAGTGCCGCGTCCGGTTGGCTCGCCCGCATACTTTTAATAAACGCGCTGATAATATTGTAATGTTCGTCCCCTTTCTTGTCGTACCGCAAAAATTTCGACTGCAAGGCGTTCATAAGCGAGTCAATGGTTATTTTCCCGTATAACTGCCACGCTGAATCAAGCACCGCGAGCGCCTGTCTCGCGTCTCCGTTTGCCATATTTATTAGCCACTCGCGCGCGTCTTTTTTCATTTTCATTCCAGTCCTCTTTATAATCTCTTCCATCTCTGCGTCCCCGAGTTGCTCCAGTACAAAAACACTGCAGCGCGAAAGCAACGGCGAGATAACCTCAAAACTCGGGTTTTCGGTAGTCGCTCCGATTAAAACAAGTTCCCCGCTTTCAACGTATGGCAAAAGATAATCCTGCTGGGCTTTATTAAAACGGTGAATCTCGTCTAAAAACAAAATTTTCTGCTTCAATCCGCCGAACTTTATAATTTCCCGGATATCATCTTTTCCCGCGGAAACCGCGGACAGCTCAAAAAGTTCTCCATCTAGATTTTTCGCGTAAATGCGCGCGAGCGTGGTTTTTCCGCATCCAGGCGGACCCCAAAAAATAAATGAAAAAAGATGTTTTTTCTCAATTGCCACGCGAAGCGGCCCCGCCCCGAGCCCGAGTGATTGGTTCCCCTTCCCAACAAGGTGCTTTTGCCCGACAAATTCATCTAGATTTTTCGGCCTGATTTTTGATGCAAGCGGTTCCATACCTAGAATTGTAAACTATACATTATAAAATAAAAAACAATAAACCCTCCTTTTGGAACGCAAAAACAGCGCGGGTTTTAATATCGCGCTGTTTTGAAAGGCAGCCGCTAAATGCGGAAATAATATTGTTTACTGTATATCTTCATCCGTGCAATCACACGAATCGCACTTCCCGTCGGTGTGTTTCTCGTGGTGGCAATCCTTGCAGTGGCAATCGCATGAATTGTGGTCATGCTCATGCTCTATATTGCATTTATCGCAATGAAACATATTTGCAATGATAATTGATTTTTCACCGTACGCGTCGACCACAGCGCACAACCCCCGTATTATACCACTTCGCGCTAAACCGGCGCGATTATTTAATTTTACTTGTTTTTCTTGGCACGCGAGCGGTCTGCTTCGGTGAGAAATTGTTTTCGCATCCGTATGCTTTTGGGAGTAATTTCTAAATACTCGTCGTCTTTCATTATTTCAAGCCCGCGCTCAAGCGTAAGAGTATTTGGAGGCGTAAGCATAATCGCCTCATCCGACCCCTTTGCGCGCATATTGGTAAGTTCTTTGCCTTTTGTAGGATTTACACGCATGTCGTCCCCTTTTGAAACATTGCCGATAACCATTCCTTCGTAAACTTCCGTGGCGGGATTGATATATAAAACTCCGCGCTCCTGCAAATTCGCGAGCGAAAAACCGAGCGCTTTTCCGGACGCCATTGAAACCATGGAGCCGACGGAATGCTTTTCAATTTCTCCGACGTGAGGACGAAATCCAATAACCCTGCTGCATAAAATCCCCTCTCCTCTCGTGTCAATCACAAATTCGCCGCGATACCCCAAAAAACCTCTCGTTGGAATTTCAAAAGTAAGGCGCGTATGGCTCTGTTCGGGACGCACGTCTTTCAATAAACCTTTTCGGTTCGAAAGTTTTTCTATCACGCCTCCGACGGCAGATTCCGGAATGTCCGCGATAATTTCTTCAAACGGCTCAAGCCGCACTCCATTTTCTTCTTTAATAATAACCTGCGGCTGCGATACCTGAACTTCATATCCCTCGCGGCGCATATTTTCAAGAAGAATAGCCACGTGAAGTTCTCCACGACCGTACACTTTATAATATTCGCTTTGTGAAAAATCTACCCGAAGCCCGACATTCACTTCAAGTTCCCGTTCTAGGCGTTCCTTGAGCTGGCGAGTCGTGACAAATTTTCCCTCCCGTCCCCCAAGCGGAGAACTGTTCACCAAAAAATTAAGGCAAATAGTCGGTTCGTCAATCGCGATTGCCGGCAATATTTCCTGCTCTGGATTCTTGCAAATCGTCTCTCCTATATAAATATCCGGAAGTCCGGCAAGCATGACGATATCGCCCACCTCCGCTTGTTCGGTTTCTTTGCGCTCCATCCCTTCAAACGTAAAAACTTTAGTTATTTTTCTCTGCCGCGATTCGCCGGACGATTTTTTAATGCACACCATCTCACCCTGTTTAACGACGCCCTCGTACACGCGTCCGATAGCGAGCCGTCCCAAAAAATTATCATAGGCAAGATTAAACGGCTGAACGAGAAGCAATTTCTCGGAAAGCTCTTTCGAAGACGCGGGTGAAACTTCCCGTAAAATTACATCAAGCAACGGTTTTAAATTATCAGATTTGTCGGACGGCGAATTCTTGGCAATTCCATTTTTCGCGATAGCGTATACAGTCGTGAAATTAAGCTGCTCGTTATTCGCGCCCAAGTCCATAAAAAGCGCGAGCACTTCGTTATGCACCCATTCGGGGCGCGACGCTGGTTTGTCAATTTTATTTATCACGACAATCGGCTTAAGGCCGAGTTCAAGCGATTTCTTTAAAACGAATTTCGTTTGCGGCATCGGGCCTTCCTGCGCGTCCACCACCAAAAGGACGGAGTCCACCGACCGAAGAACGCGCTCCACCTCCGACCCGAAATCCGCGTGGCCGGGAGTATCAACGATATTTATCTTTGTTACGGCTTGTCCCGAGCCGTTCGGCCCCGAACTCACGGCCGAGGGACTTGCCGAGGGATAGAAAAGCGAAGCGTTTTTAGAATAAATAGTAATTCCGCGCTCTTTTTCAATAGCGTTTGAATCCATGCTCATGCCCTCCTGCGTCATGCCGGTCTCGCGCATCAGGGCATCAGTCAAGCTGGTTTTGCCATGGTCAACGTGGGCTATAATTGCGATATTTCGTATTTCCATAAAAAAATCTGCCTTGAAAGCAGAATATTCTCCGCACCAGTGGGAGCATACCACAATAATACAAAAACAACAAGTTTTGTATTATAAAAACAAACCATAACAGCCCCATACATATAATATTGACAAAGGTAATAAAGGGCGGTATACTTTCCACAGCAAATAATCATATTTTTTCACCCAGAAAAACAATGAGAGGGAGGTAAACTATGAGCACAACACAAGATATTCTTAACGCCATAAAAGCGGACGAACAACAAAATAGAAATAAAGAGAAAAAAACGGAAAGGGCAAAAGCAAAGAAGAAAGAGGAAGAAAAAAAGGAAGAAGAAGCAAGGGAATTAATATTTCTTGGGAAGATTATTAAGAACCTGGAGGAAATGGCACAGGAAAGCGAAGAATTTCGTTTATTTCTACTTAACAAGATTGGGAAAGGAAAAGTGCTGGTCAAAACAGAGTACGGCACCGAGGAGTCATCGGAAGCGCTCGGTGAATCAACTACTCATTATCCAGTGAATTGGAAACTCAAACTGCACATAGTTAGCGTAGCGGGAAAAAAACAAGTGGAGAAGATTTTATTCAGTATGGGGAATACACGACGTAACAGTTGCGAGTATTGCCTATTTGAGCTACCGGATCCCGTGAGAGAGAAATTTCTGGAAGTACTCGTTGCCCTTAACGAAAAGAAAACCGCGATCAAGTATTTCCATGAAGAGTTTGAACTATAAGAATTTGAAAATTCTTCGTTTTTAGAAAATAGAAGCGCCGCCGGAATTAACCGTCGGCACTTTCTTTTTTATCAAAAACAACAAGCCTAGTATTATAAAAACAAACCCCAGAACGTAAAATTATTCTTTCTTGCCAATCCGCTCAAACGCGCGAAGCACTTCAAGCGGAACCGCGAATATAACCGTATTGGACTGGTCGGAGCTCAAATCGTTAATAGTATTCAATGTACGCAAATGAAGGGCTCCATTCTCGCTTGAAAGAGTATGCGCCGCCTTCGCGAGATTTTCCGCCGCGATAACTTCTCCCTCCGCTTTGATAATAACCGATCTCTTCTCGCGCTCCGCCTCCGCCTGCCTGCCAATAACCCTCTTCATTTCTTCGGGAAGCGTCACGTCTTTAAGTTCAACCGAATGCACGTCAATTCCCCACGCGTCCGTAGACCTGTCAACTATCGCGCGGATTTTTTCGGCAACTCTGTCTCGGCTTGAAAGCAACTCGTCTAAATTCACCTCACCCACTACATTCCGCATCGTTGTCTGCGCGAGCTGTGAAACTGCGTAATAAAAATTCTCAACCTCAATAATCACTTTGTCCGCCTCGGAAACTTTGTAATATATGACGGCATTAACGGTAACTGAAATATTGTCTTTAGTAATCGCGGCCTGGTCCGGAACATCTACCGCCTTAATTCTCATATCAACTTTCTGGTACGTCTGAAAAATAGGAATAACAATGCGCCATCCTGGGCTCATAATTCCTGAATACTTTCCAAAAGTAAACCTTACACCACGCTGATACTGGTTAATTTGCTTGATAGAAGCGACAATAACCAATAAAACTAAAATATAGATAACATACATAGTATTTATATAATACCATAAAATCCCGCCTATACAACCTCAAACACTTTGTGCTTGGATGTAGCCCCGGAAACAAGCCGGACGCGCGAAGGCGCTACGCCAAAATAATTCGCAAGAACTTTCCGAATAGCTATATTTGCCCTTCCTTCTTTTGCCGGCTCTTTCACGCAGATGACAAATTCATTCTTGCCTTCAGAAACAATGCCTTCCTTTCTTACTCTGGTTTTCGCTGTAACAAAAATTTTCATATCTCGCGTTATCCGCGAACTATTACTCCGGCAAAAACTTTGTCTGGTCGTAGATATTTGATGGATTCCATATCATCCACGTATCTTTCACTCCGCCGTCTATCGCCGCTAGAATCTCCGTGCGCACTTCAACGGGCCCGTATGGCACGACTCCCAAATTAAAATCCTGAAGCCATGGGCGGATAATAGCAATCGTTGTTGAACTGCCTGTGGTGAGCGACCCGTCCTGAGCAGAGCCGAAGGAAGTCGAACCATTCCTTAAAATTTCATTGCCAGCTTCAAGCGTCTTGCGAACCACCTCATATGGATGTTTTGCCGGAATTTCAAATCCAAAATTCCCGTTTGCGTAATGCGATGGATAAATCATCGGCGAAACCACGTCAAACATATTAGCCGCGTCAATCAGCCGCTGGCCGATACCAAGCCCGTCCGTCCGCAAAAACGAGTACGCAAAAAGGTCTACTGAAAGTATTGCGTTTGGATGAGTTTTTTTCACCTCGCTTGTAAGATATTTAAAAAACTCCGCCATCACGTCTGCTTTGTAGCGAACTCCATCGTAAACCGGATAAACGGGGTCTTCCGTGTCGCCGTCAGATGGAAAGCGTATATAGTCAAAATTAACTTCGGCAAAACCAAGGTCAAGCGCGCGCCGCGCGATGCCGATAGTATAATCCCATGCCTCTCGGCTCGCGGGGTCAACCCAGCGATACTTTCCCCCGCCGCTCGTCCATAAATTACCATTATTGTTGTGAAGCGCGAGGTCGGGTCGGCGCGCTGCAAGGTCATTATCTTGAAACGCAACAATCCGCGCTATCGGATAAATTCCTTCCGCGCGCAATTCGGAAACGATACGCTCCGCTTTATCGCCTCCGAAATATAAACCGTCTTCATTCTTCACGTTTATAACAATCGCGTTTAATTCAGTGCGCTTAATAAGGCCGATGAGAGATTTGAGGCGCGACGGCGAAGAAACAAACGCCGCAGTCGCGTAAATTGCCTTTACGTCGCGGAATGAAACAGCAAGCGGAGGAAATATACGCGCCGATGAATGTTGGGAAAATTGCAGGAGTGACGCCGGTAATGAAATCCCATACAATCTAAAACCAAAAAAACCTGCCAATGCAAAAATTACCGCGACAACAATGATTCCTTTCCAAGCCATGTGAAAATTATTCTATCATTATTTACCTGCCGTCATATTCGCCTTAATATGCGTGGAATTTTATTTATCCAAATCAAGAATCTCGTCAATGCGAATCTTATCCACAAATTCTTTTACATGGGAAACAAGTATCATCGCGCCTTCGTATCTGTTTAAAGCTTCGGCAATAACCGGAATATGTCGGAAATTAATATGATTCGTCGGCTCGTCTAAAATGAGAAGTCCCGGACGCTCAAGCACAAGCCGCGCGAACGCGACAAGCCCCTTCTGTCCCTCTGATAGATCTCCGATTTTTATATTCATCATGTCCGGAGTAATCAAAAATCCCGCGGCGATTCCGCGCATCTCTTCTTCGCTCTTTTCGTCGGACGCGGAAACAAGCGAATCTCGCACCGTATCTTCAAAATTAAGCGTCGAAAAATCCTGCTTGTAGTAGCTGAAGCGGACATTGGGAGCGATAATAACGCTTTTTGACGTTCCCTCCGCTATCGTCTCAAGAAGCGTTGACTTGCCGATTCCATTCGGCCCGCGCAAAAGAAGGTGCGTTTTCCTCTTAAGCGAGATGTTCGCTTTGTGCGTAGTCGCCTTATGATGCTTAATCACCTTAAATGATGTAATTTTTATAACCTCATCAACAAGCTCAGGCTGTGATGGAATAATAAAAGGTCGAATTGCTTTATCTTCCTTCCTTACATCAACTTTCGCTTCTTCAAGCTCTTCAGCTTTCTCGCGCATGCGCTTTGCGACAAGCCTCATCTGTCCGCCCTTGTGCGCGAAAAAATTCGCTTTGTCTTTATTTTCCTGTATCTCTTTCGCAAGCTTTGCATTTTTCCTATTCTCTTTCTCTATGCGGATTAATATCTCGCCAACCACATCCGAATAGTTTCCGAAATACTGCTCAATCTTTTTGGTAAAGATATCAAGATACAAAACGCCGTCGGTAAATGAATTCAAAAAACCGGCATCGTGGGAAATTACGATAACGGTCTTCTTGTAATTTTTTAGAAATTCGGTTAAATGCTTTATGCCGGCCCTGTCTAAATTATTTGTCGGCTCGTCAAGAAGTAAAATATCCGGGTCCTGAATAAGCGCGGACGCGAGAAGCAGGCGCGCCTGCTGTCCGCCCGAAAACGATTTAACTATCCTGTCGTGCGGCGCCGGCATATTCACAACCTCAAGCACGCGGTCAATTAATGGGTCAATATTATAAGTTTTTTTTGAAAAACGCTTCTCAAAAAATTCCCTGATAGTCACATCAATCTCTTTTCTGGGTATGACTTGCAACGCCGTCGCGATTGAAAGGTCTTTGTTTATATTTACCTTGCCCGATTCAGGCACGATAGTTCGCATAATAAGATTAAAAAGCGTGGACTTACCTGAACCGTTTTGACCCATAAGCGTAACCTTCATGCCTCGGCGCACGGAAAAACTCACGTCCTCAAAGATGCGTTTGTTGTGCCTATATTCAAAAGACACATTATCAAATCTCAAAATTATTTCATCGCTAGGCATAAGTTAGAATACTACCCCATCCCATCAAAAATTGGAATGGTACTTATTTATTTACTATGTCAATTTTAAATTCAAAAATAGTTACCGCTCTTTGTTATTGGTATAACAAAATTGCCCCTAGAAAGCCGAGGCAATTGCAAATTTGGTTATCTCACATTTCCGTTGTCTTTCCGTCAAAATGTTCTTCTTCGCCCGCTTCCGCCTCCTGCTTTGTCGCGTGAACAACTCCGTCGCGATGATTCGCTGGAGAATAAATTGTGTAAAGTTTGAGCGGCTCACTTATGGAAGTATTTATGACATTGTGCCGCGCGCCGGACGGAACGATAATTGCGCTTCCATCTGCAATCGCATACTCATTGCCGTCAATCACCGCTTTCCCATTCCCCTTTTCAATTCGGAAAAATTGGTCAACGTTTTCATGCACCTCCTCACCGATCTCTTCGTTTGGCTTAAGCGACATCAAAACCAGCTGGCTATGCTTCGCCGTATAAAGCACTTTCCTGAAATTTTCGTTTTCAAGCGTGAGCTTCTCAATATTGTCTGCGTATCCTTTCATAATGTTTAAAATTTTTTATTTGTGACCTTTCTTATATATATTCATAGTACCACGAAATTAATTTCAACGTCCATTTGACACTTGTTGCCAAACAGAGTTACTATACCGCGCAGATAAACAGCAACTTAACAAGGAGGTGGGTAATGCCAAGGCACAACATACGAGCTGAAGTAAAATCGCGAGAAGCGGAAAATGCCGCGAGCGTTATTAAAGCAAAACAGCGAAAACGAAAGAATCGCCAAGAAACAGAGCAGACGTACGCATATGAAGCGAAGATGCTTGGAATAACGGTTGAACAACTGAAACTGAAAAAGTTTCAGGAAACTCTTAAAATTATCAAGAACCCGCCGTCGCTGCCGTCAGAATATCGGCATTGTCGATGATAAACATTACTAAAACACAAAATAAAAAAACCGGCAGTATTACTGTCGGTTTTTTAAATTTTATTTCCCCGCAATCAGAATCAGAAATGGTAATAAACTACGTTCTGTTGAGGAATAATTCTCCAAGCAGAAAATTTTGTTCCGGTTTTCAACCCATATTTCTTATAAACCGCCGGACCCACGACCTTAATTATATATTCAGGCTCTGATACTTTCTTACCATTTCCATTAAAGAAAATAGTTTTTATTTCGGAAAAAACAATTCCGAGTTGAAACCCTTTTGCATTCCTTCTGAACGCCTCCGGCATAAGAAAACGATTTTCGTCGTCTGTATCATGTGGATCGAAAGCATCTGCGTTCAAACAATAAACGGTATCTCCTGGTTGAAACTCAATCCTTGTAGAATCGAATCCTCCCCATGCCATTTTCTGGGCGTTTACTTGGATAGACATAATTACAAAAACCAAAATTGCGAAAATAACAGAAATGAATGTTCTCATGGCTTCTCCTTGAGATTAGAGTGTTTATATTAACTTGTTTATTTTCTACTTGCAATTATAGCATACATATATCCATTTTGTCAATACCCGCTATCTCCATCAAAAGCATGTAAAATACCCGCTAAAATCAGGTTAATTTCTCCGTTTTTGGCTATAAAAAAACAAAAAACCCATAGAAAGGGGGTATGCCTTGCGCTTTTTGTATTTACTCGCGCTTATCTTTTGTATCCATGTAGTCAGTCCGCCACATCTTTATTTCTTCCCAAACTTCGGGCGAAGGGTTCGCGGCCCACCATGAGCCATCATTTTCTATAAAAAGAATTACATCTTTGCGGGAAACTCCCTCGGGCAGGCCAATTATCTCATCTCCTTTAATCTCCACGGGCCACAAACGTGGGTTTTTCTGCGTTTCCGGCTGGTTTTCAAAGCCGTTGCTCATAAGCTTTCACTATAAACCTTCTGCCGCGCAAATCAAGAGGAGGGTTTCACTATAAAATCATTAAATTGGTTAGATGGCTCCAGCCATTCAATATTTACTTTGTCCACCCTGACATACTCTGCTCCGCCAGCACGGCACCACCCAATTAATTTCTCTAAATCTCTTTCTTCTCCCTCTGCAACAATCTGAACAGTCCCGTCCGGCTCGTTTCTAACCCAGCCGGACAAATTAAATTCCTTAGCCTTTCTTTGCGCAGAATCGCGAAAAAACACGCCCTGTACCCTTCCATAAATCTTCAAACTCACCTTCTTTTTCATATTTGGAGTTATGGATTAGATGATATTAACTACACTGTTTTATTTTTTCTTTTGGAATTTTATATTGCGTCATATTCTAATAAATTATTTCTTATCTTTCTTCAACAACTAAAACAACACGTCTTCGCCACGATTTACAATTTTTCCCTTCTCGATCCAATTTAGCAAGAACATGTCACTTGGTTTTTACAACCCACTTAATTGACTGTTCAATTCGCGCTCGAGTGTCGCCAAAAAATCACGTATAATCCCCTGCTGATCGGCTGGTAAAAATGCGCCGAGTTCCGTTTTAAAATTAATTTGTTTTGCCTCTGCAATAATATCGTCTTTGATTTTGGTAAGTTTTTTCTTCTGTCCCAAAGAAAGCATTCCCTTTCGCATAATAATGTAGAGATCGTAAAAATCTCGCGGCTTTTTACGCTTCACGAGTGCATCAAAAATCTTTTCTTCTACAATCTCTGCTTGCGGCAAATGAACAATGGTATAGGTGGGCACAAAATTATTTGCAATACTATCCACTTCTCCCACAACGCTTTTGCCATCGCGTGTTGACACATTTATCTCCACGCCAACCGGTGGATATTCAAATAGGCGGAATGTTGCAACGCCAAAATATCCCCCGCTCGTAGGACCAATTTTTTCTCCCAGTTCAACTTTTATACCAAAACGCTCAATTTCCGCCAAGACGTGTACAAAAAGGCCCTCAACAAAAAGTTTCGTTTCTTGGTGTGCAACACCAAACAAAGAAAAATCCAAATCCTCAGAAAAGCGCGGACTGCCATAAACAATACGGAGTGCCGTTCCGCCTTTAAAAAGCACTCTTTCGGCGTTTGGTAATTTATATAGCTCACTCAGAAAAACGTGCTGAAAATATTCGCGGATGATATTTGGAAACGCGCCGGTTTGGTATTGCCGCGACAATTTTTCAAGCGCCTCGTTGGTAATCATGATAATGTAGTTTTTATAATACTGGTAAGCTTATTGTTACCAAACAGTTCTGCATAACGCAGTGTCTTTTTAGAATCTACTTTCTCTTTGTTAAACCTAGAGATTGGTTTTTGCCCATTTATTAACCGTAGGTAATTTACGTCCACAAACGCTTTTTCGGCGTCAGCAATGTAAAAACTTAGCCCTCCCTGTTTTTCGACTCCATAACCAGTATAAGCCGCCTTTTTTATTTTTCGATAAGAAAAAATTTTCCCTAGTGCTTCAAACCGACGGGTAGCTTTAGTAGTAACTGAAGTGATTTCATACACTACTTCTGGAGTAACTCTGTGATACGATAGTGCAAATTCAAGTGATATGTACGACGGACTGTAAAGTTTATTAGCAACATAAACATCTGGAGGTAAAACATCCGGGAAAACATACGAACCCCGCTTAAGTTGTAAAATAAATCCTTGTTTTTTGTATCTATGGAGCAAGGCAGAAGCGGCGACAACAGACACTCCAAAAAGTGTGCGAATGTCATTAGCACTAAAGATATAGAGTTTTTTGCCCTTTATTTTAGCGGCAAAAGTTGTTTGATTCACTAATTTGACCATATTGTCAATCTACCAAAACACCATAAATTAGTCAACGTCCATGCTGTGTATAACATTCTAGGAAACTAGTCTCTTCTCTCTAAAACTTAAAAAGTTCTCATTAGTAACAATAATATGATCAACTACCTCAATACCAATAATTTTCCCGGCCTCTATTAATCTTTTCGTAGTTACTAAGTCATCTTCTGATGGCTCTAAATCCCCCGACGGATGATTATGTGCCACAATAATCTGCGCGGCTAAGTGGCGTACTGCGGGTTCAAAAACTTCTCGCGGATGAACAAGGTTTGCATTTAGCGAACCAACAGAAACTATTTCGCGTTTGATTTCCTGATTTCGCGCATCAAGAAAAAAGATAACAAAATGCTCTTTTTTATGGTCACGGATATCCCTGAGCTCGTCCCAAACATCTTTAGGGGACAGAAGCAGGACTGATTGCTTGTTCTGTAAAAGCCGACGACCCAACTCAAAACACGCCACAATCTCACACGCCTTAGCGGAACCTAAACCAAAAGTGTTTTTCAATTCTTTGATCTTGGTTTTCGTGAGTCCGTCGCCACTAAATTTCTTCAAAATTTTATTTGAGAGTTCAACCACGTTAATTCCTTTACTACCAGTTCCCAAGAGAATCGCCAAAAGTTCAGAATTAGAAAGCCTCTCTGGTCCATATTTTTCAAGCTTTTCCCTCGGCCGATCAACCTTCGGTAAATCTTTAATTTTCATAATTTAACCAGTTTAAACAGACCAATACCACTGTTCCCCTTCCCACCAGAATACCCAATTTACTCAATTTTGTGAAGCTCCGCGGGCACATCCTAATCCCTCCTCCCTCATAGGATATTTTCCCACTACCCCTATAGGACAATTCCATGGAATTGTCCTATAGGTAGGAAGTAAAACAAAACGACCCGCTTATACAAAACGGGTCGCATTATAAATTGTATGCCGGCCAATTAAATCGGCCATATCGCGATTTCTGTTGTTTCACCATCAGTAAGCCAACTTTTTTGCTTTCTCATAGCGAAACGCGTTCCTCTGCCCTGTCTTGCAAATTCAGTAGCAACTGAAGAATTTGCTACAGTACCCAGAAGGTCATTGTCGGATTTTCTTATTAAAGCCTTATACGCAAGACCAGGGTTAATCCTTGCAAGGGTAGATTCTGGTTCCTCTAAGGAAGCACCAAATCCAGAAAACGGATAAGACGGATAAAATGGCGTACGGTCGCGTGATAATACAGGAAAATTATTCACCGGTTCCTCCTCTCGTGTTTCATTTTCTTCCCTTTGCTTATCTAAAATAGCTCTCAATCCCCTCGCTATCGGGATACCAATAGCGCCTATCCACCCTACTGGAGTCACAGCCAACGCGGCAATTCCTATAGACGTGCCAATTACTGTAAGACAATTAGCCGTTTTTTTCGTGCACACAAAAATCACCTCCTATTTACTGTCTTTTATGAAAGAGCCTATACCATTAAGATCTGGCTCAGAATATACCATAAATACGGCAAAAATCAATGTCGGGCTCTTGGCCAGAAAGTTGTCACAGAAATACCCAATTTACTCAATTTTGTGAAGCTCCGGGGCTTGCCCATCCGTAGCCAGGCGTAGGAGGGTTTATACCTGTAGCCCTTCCATAGAAGAAGGAAAACAAAAAACGGCAGTCAAATATAAACTGCCGTTTTATGTTATTTATTGAAGAAATCGAGCCGTTTAGTCGTTTTCGATAAGACCCGGAAGCTCGTCACTGATAATCCTGCCGTTCCTATCAACACGAATCTTGTGCGCAGTTCCTAACTCCGGAAGCGGGACAACCATATCAACATGGTCAGGCGATTCACCGTGTGCTTTATCAAGATTAACACGAATGCCCGAGTTTCCGCGCGCGTTTCCCCATCCAATTGGAGTAAGCATATTCTCCCCTCCTTTCTCGTTAGTATAAGGTTCTACAGCTAGGATAACAGGTCATTTTCCAATTGTCAATTTACCCGATTTTATAAAATAAAAACCGCTGGGCTAACCATGCGGTTTTTTAATTTTTATGGGAAGGGCGTGCGGGCACGTCACCCCATTTCAGCGGCCGGGATGAAACTATTGAGGACGAGCCACTCCACATCAACCAGTACTTTAGCTTTCTTTAGAGCGTCAGTAATGTTACGAATCTCCAGCCCATCCGTCGAGCAAATCCGTATGTAGGGCATAGGAGTTTCCTTTCCATCGCAGGACACGACACGCATATTTACAATTGACGTCACCGCATCACTGCCGAGGTTGAGATCCATCATAACCTGGCAAATCTTCACTTTTAGTTTGTTCGCCTGTACCTCTGGAAAACCGCATATCATGATATTCGGCATTGTCTCTCCTTCTTGTTTATGTGTATGTTGTTGTTTACTATTTGTTCTAAAAGCAAAATAGCGCGCTTTCGCGCCGTTTGTCAATATCGTAGATGCTCTGCGGTACAAAAAACAGAAAACCGCTCCGATATAACATCATCGGAACGGTTTATAGAATAAGCTCTATACAGCCTGCGCTTTTTTCTCCCCATGCATCATCTGTGATATCTCATCAAGCCGTTTTTGCCCTACATCATTAAGGGCATTCTCAATTCCCTTCAGCCTCTCGATTGTCAACTTTATAACTTTTATAGCATCAAGTATATCTTCTCTTGAACGTCTTTCGAACATGATCTTGAAGGTGTTAAAATTCATATCAAGCATGCCGCTTGAGCTTTTCGAAAGGAGTTTTAGAAATGTCTTGAAAATTGCGTAATTATCGCATGGATTGCGCCGCCGCGCGCCAGGGGCAAGAATTTCCTTATTCTTAATCCGTTGCTCCCGGACATGACGCAGCGCTTCATTATGGTCCATTTGTTTGATAATAATGTGGCTTGCTATTCCAAGTTGAGCATCCTGTTTCAGACCCGTAAGCGCGATGGCAACTTGAAAGTGGATTTTACCGCTTTCAACGTACTTTTGAACATCTGGGCAAAGGCGCAATAATCCCAAATGCTGCCTCACAAACGTAACGGAACTACTGCAGACGTGCGCGATTTTCTGGATTATCTCACTGTCGTTTTTTGCGCCCTTCGCAGAAAGAATGTCCCAAACCCGCTTAACAGCGCGCGCTTTTTCCATAGAAGTATGCTCCGCGTGGCCAAAATTCATCGCGAGTGATTTAATAAACTGCTCTTCTGGAGTTATATCACACTCTTCAACAGTTGCGCGAAAATACTTTTTTCTAACCATTCCGCATGCGATAAAGCGGCGCTCGCCATCAATAAGTTGAAACTCATCCTTGCCGTCCTTCTTGATACGACGGACCAACCCAGGATCCTGTTGCCCTATTTCTCTAATACTACCAGCAAGCGCCTGAAGCTTTTCAGGGTCAAAATAAGTTCTTGGCTGGCCATCAAACCGATGGATAAGAGAAAGCGGAATTTCTAAAACGCTTGAACCTTGCCGAACATCAAGAATACCCGCAGGAATTTTCTTGCATTTTCTTCCTCGTCTCATTTTGCGTCTCTCCTTTATTTTTAAGGAATTAAATTAACTGTACTCGTTGTAGCAGGAATACTAGTCTTAAGTCAACACCATCTATCATGGACTCTCCCTACCTGGCCGTTCCAGTCCATCTAAAAAATAAAAGCGGCGACCATTCGAAAATGGCGCCGCATGTTTTTACTATGCTTCTACTCCCACCCCTACCTCTCCCCCATTCTTTTCAATAAACACCTGGAGTTTACCTACCTCAACGCAATACTGTTTTTAGGGAGGACCCCCTCCGCACTTTTCGCACCCAGGACCTTCTAGCATCGGGCGCGAACCGCAGTAAGGACAGAACACATTCCATAACGGCTCTCCTCTAACCAATGAGTCTTCCCTAAGCGTCGGCACTTTTCGAAAATAACACGGATTATCATGTCCTTTTATGAGAACACAAAACCTTTCTCCGCTTGCGGTCTCACATCTTTCGATTTTTGTTGAAACTTCCATAGATAGTTCCTCCTTTTTGTTTAACTTGCTGTTTCCTTTTTATCAACTGTTCAGAAAAAGTCAAGCATCTATGGCCTTAGATTTGCTCCGAGTATTGGATGATGTTAGAACCAGACCCACTGTGCGACTTTGACGTAATAATTAGATACTGATATAAAGCAGCTAGCAACTGAAAAATAAAACAATTACTCTTTTATAAGGAGGGTTTATGATTAGTACTTTCAAAAAGGCAACGGATTCAGCGATCCGCGAAATCAAAGAGGAAATGGAAATCCGCAAAACGCGTGAGTTGTTTCTCTTATTCGCCATGGGAAGCCAGTTTGACCACCTCATCAAACAGGCCATGGAAAAACTCGGTGTCTTCTGTCTCGTGGCCGACCCGGCAAGCGTTGCCGCGGAGGATGTGCGCAAGCTTAGTCCGATAGGCATTATTCTCTCGGGAGGACCGGCTTCGGTGCATAGCGAGCCTCCGCCGTTCCACGAACAAATCTTTGCGCTGGGTATTCCGACACTGGGAATCTGCCTCGGATTCCAAATGTGGGCCTGTTACATAGGAGCTACCGTACAAGCGTCCGAGAAACGTGAATTTGGAGTCCATCTGGCAACGGTAATTGATAAAACGTCACTACTCTTTAAAGATTGCCAGCCGAGCTTCCGGGTTTTGGAAAGCCACGGCGACCAAGTGGAAAACGGCAAGCTCACTTTACTTGCTTCAACTAAGAACAATCCTATCGCCGCCGCGCAGGCCGGGCATCTTTGGGGCGTACAATTCCACCCGGAAGTTACGCACACTGACTGCGGCGCTCAGATTTTTGAGAATTTTTGTTTTGAAATCTGCGGCGCGCGCGACAGATTTCCGGCAACGGAACTCGCGCAACAAAAAATCTCAAAACTGAAGGAACAAATCGGCGATAAGCGGATTCTCCTAGCGCTATCAGGCGGTTCGGATTCTTCTACGGTCGCTTATCTTCTCAAAGAAGCTACCAGCGGGAAAGCAAACCGCATTCGCGGCGTCTACATACGCGGCATTGACCGCCCGGATGATGAAGCTCACGTCAAGGAATATTTCGGCAAAGTGCCATGGATGGAACTCAAAATTATTGACGCAACGGAAGAGTTTGTTAAGGCACTCGCCTGGAAGCTCGCAATGAGAGAAAAGCGATTAGCTATGAGAGAAATCTATAAAAGCATCCTTGAGAAAGAGGCCGCTGATTTTGGGGCTGCATTTATAGCGCAGGGAACGCTCTACACAGATATTTCGGAAAGCGGCGGTGGCTATGAGTCAGGCGCGCGTAAGGCGATAATTAAGATCCATCACAACACAAATCTTGGTTTTTCGTTACCGGAGCTCATGCCACTTGCGGACTGCGTGAAAGACAGCGGGAGGAATATCGGACGTTCAATAGGGGTTCCAGAAGTTTTACTCACTCGCCACCCATTTCCAGGTCCCGGTCTCGTCGTGCGAATTGAAGGTGAAGTAACCGCGAATAAACTTGCGATAGCGAGGCGAGCAGATGAAATCTACATCGAAGAGCTTCGCCGCTGGAAACTGTACGACTCGGTGTGGCAAGCAGGAGCCGTCGTAACGCAGTCCGTTACGACATGCACGAAAGGAGACGACGCCGCAGAAGGCGTTGTAGTCGCGCTCTGGGCAGTATGGAGCGTAAACAGCTTCACTGCCCAAGCCGCAGACCTGCCATACGATTTCCGCCAGCACGTCTCACGGCGTCTTACAAATGAGATACGAGAAGTCGGTGCGACTGTTTACCGCGATTCAGGAAAACCCCCCACAACAATTGAATGGGGATGATAATTAAAAAGATAACGGCGGTTGATAAAAATCAACTGCCGTTTTTTATCAGTCAATACTTTACTGGAATTTATGTCTCTTGGAAAATGAGGACAATGAAACACGCACGGAGCAGGCAGGGCCCCGCTTGATTTTGAGATTTACTATTTATCCATGAATCATGTATAATTACACAAATAAAGGTCTCACCATAATAAATCAAAAACAATTCTATGGAACAAAAAGGTAATTCTGCGTTTATGAAACCGATGAATATAAGCGCGGAACTTGCGGCAATAGTCGGCAAGGGCCCAATGCCAAGGTCAGAAGTTGTTAAAAAGCTTTGGGTATATATCAAAGAACATAATCTTCAGGACCCAAAGAACAAGCGGAACATCAACGCTGACGCAAGTTTGAAAAAGGTATTTGGAGGAAAAGAAGTTGTCAATATGTTTGAAATGACAAAACTTGTTTCCAAGCATCTCTCCTAATAACTCTTAGTTGGACCAAAAAACGCCCCGTAAAATACGGGGCGTTTTTAAAATTAGCGCTTACACACGCGACACGTTTGTGGCGCTCTGGCCCTTCTCGCCATTAACGACTTCAAAGGTAACTTTATCACCAACCTTCAACTCGTCAAAAGTCACACCCTTCAACTCTTTAGAATGAAAAAAAAGATCCTTTGTTTCGCCTTCGCGAGTAATGAATCCAAATCCTCTATCTGTAAGTGTTTTGATAACTCCGTTCATATGCTTGTTTTTTGATTATTTTTTTATTAGAAACTCGACTAGGTCTCTTTTAACCAACATTTCAATTGTATAAAACTTCCTGTCTTCTGTCAAAGTTTGTTATATTTTTACCGCTTTCTGGTCAAAATTAAGCAGGGTATGGAAAAAACTGGTCACGTGGCCTTTTACAAACAATTTATTGTCCTAAGTTATTACCTTATCTTGTCATGGTCCGGGGTCAACTGGCTCGCAGTAGCCAGTTGGTTCTATTGTTTAATTATTCATGTTATTATTTTACCTTTTCCAAGATTTATTCTTTGCCCATCATCCTGCGCCAGCCGTCAGTATAGTGTATCCATGGACAAACCAAAACACCGGCATACATCAAAGCCAAAAGAATCAAGGCTGCCGACCAAAGTTCTACGGGATTTTTCAAAACATAGAGTCCATAATAAATAAAAACATACCAGACTCCTGCCTCCAAAACACCCCTCAATAAATCACCTCTTTTCATAAAAATAAATTTGTTATTATTTATAATAATTCTCGACCTAATTTTATTTTAACAAATTTCCCCAAAAACAAAAAGTGCTACGCCGAGGCAATAAACTCGCAACATACAATTTGGCTCCCCGGGTAGGGATCGGACCTACGACCGTCGCCTTAACAGGGCGCCGCTCTACCGCTGAGCTACCGGGGAATTTGTTTCCTGATAAATTCTCTGCCTCGAAAACTTTTTAATTGCTTTTCGCGAACTAATGCTTGTTCTCGAGTTTTGGATTCCTCTTTGTATATTAGAACCCATTCACCACTGAACTGAGAGGTATAGCCACCAAACACATGTTTATTATGCAGTCGTATCCGCTCTTCAAGATTCTCAATTTGACCTATATAAATCTTGTTATGTGCTGGATTGTGTATAGCATACACAAAATACATAATTTTATTGTACGTATACCGCTCTACCTCCGCAATCCGCCGGCTGGCGGAGGCGGAGAGCTACCGGGGAATAATACAAATTTACAACGAACAACTGCAAGCCTATTGTAAAAAGAAAACCGCCCGCTGTAAAGATAGCGGGCGTTAATTTGTAGACTGCTCCCGAAAATCACAAATAAGTTCAAGAATCATATTCTGAATGTGTTCATCGGAATCGCATAAATCTAAACCAAGTTCAAGTTTGTCCGGATGATTCATTTTGTCCTTCTCTATCCATTTCTTTCCAGTCACGCCCATACAAAGAACCTTGTATTGACTTCGCCCGACAATGATAATAAAAAAATCAGTTCCATTAAGGTCTGAAACGTCTAACTTTGATGTTTTTACAAACCCGCGAATTTTTCCTTGTTGTTTAAGGCTTTCCAGCGCGTGATCTACCCTAATTTCCCGCTCAGCGCCAACTATGTGCCTAAAAACCGGCTCCTTCTTAATTCGCTCCAAGATTTTTTTCTGTATTTTTAATATGCTATTCGAAACAATCTTTGACACGCGCTACCTCCTTTCCGTTTGTCTGAAAATTTTGCAGATTTATGTTTAGTGACAAACAACTGACATTGTTATATCACATATCGCCTGTGATGAAAAGGATAGTTTGAAATCGCTCCGATTCTCATATATTATTAGAAATACTTTAAAACCAAGAAGAAAAACGCCCCGTTAGCTCAGTTGGTAGAGCAGTTGCCTTTTAAGCAAACGGTCGCAGGTTCGAATCCTGCACGGGGCACTACTTCGGAAATAGCAGGCAACTTGACTTTTTTGTGATTTCATGTATTATTCTTAATAGCATATAAAACAGCTAACTAATAAAAGGAGGGGTGGTTATGAATCGTAGTAATACTACAGGTAAGAAATTTCCCAATAGACATTGCGTTCACGGCGGGTGCATTGGCCACGAACCAGAGTGGAAACATGTCGGCATTGAACACCTTGAACCCAACCCATGGTTCTTTGGTAAAAAAACCTATTGGATGAGCCGTTGTTGCGGAAAATCAATGGCACGGTACAAAGAGGTAATTAAACGACAATGCAAGAAATGTGGCAGAACCGAGGATTGTGTCATAAACTATGACCTCGCGCTCTGTCTCTGTTGTAGTAAAAGCATTAACAATAGTTATGACTGTGATTAATGGGGAAGGGCGGTAGTGGTTGCGGGAAAAATCTTGCAGCCTCATTCTTTTTTATTTTTAAATAAAAACCACGGATTTGCATCTGTGGTTTTTTCTAGAGCATATAAAACTAGGCGACTTTTTACTTCCTCTATATCCCGCACGTTCCGGAAACACAGGCGACTTCTTTCGCTCCTATTGTCTGGTCGTCTCGTTCATAAAGCATAAGCTTCGAAAAATCCAAATCGCCTAATTCTTTCACTCGCCTTTCATATTCCTCTTTCGTTATTTCTTCGTACGGCGCCAATTGATACACATGGTCATTTCGCGGAAGAAATGAAAGTCCTCCTATAATATCCCAGTTTTGATACACAAAATTCGCGACTTTAATCCATTCATCTTCCCCGACGTAAATCGTGACGGATGGATTATGCTCCGTGAAGTGGGTTTTAATTCTTTTCCATTCTTCGAGAAGATCAATCGCGGAAACATCTTTCCCGTAAATTGCCCCACTAGGAGACGCGACGGGAAATTCAAGCACCATTGTCGTAGCGCTTGAAGTAGAATACCCAATCTCCGGAAATACTGGAATATTCTGCTCTCGCGCCAACTTAAGCATCGGATCATTAACGCTGATGCGGACACGGCGGATGTAATAGGGTGAAAACCATGGATGCATTCCTGAACCAACGGAAAGAAGTTGGCTAGAATTGCCATGTGGCTTGATGCAAGTAATCGCGGTTGATTCGTTTATCTCAAACCGCTGCGCGTATTTCTTATTTACTTTTATCCCCTCTTCGCGCAATCCATCGAGTATCCTATCATTCCGTATTATTTTATTGTCATAGTACCCGGTAATGGAAACGCCAAGAAGACATTCGTCTTCACAGTTTTTCTTCCATTGCTTTGAAAGGAATGGAAAATTCGTAAGCGTCGCCTGATACGTTCCAAGAATTGTCGCGAGGCGTATTTTACGCATAAGCGACTGGCGCGTGTCGTCCGGACGGACAACAATCGAAGTGAGATTGCAAAACTGTTTTGATTTTAAAATAATCTCTCCGCACGGATTTAAGCCTGGCTGCGCTTCGCGTTTAAGTTTTTTCCATCTCCTCTCGGGAACCTGCGCTTCAAGTCCGCCACGGTTAAAAATCCCGCGCTCTCCGGTCCCGCTTTTTACAAGCGCAATCCATTCATCAAGAAACGTATTTGCGGGTGGCTTGGCAATATACACAGCTGAATTGTTTGCCATGCTTCGCTGGCCTTCGGTAAGATAAAATTGTCCGCGTTTCGAATCGCGCATCGCTTCATCATCCAAATCAGAAAGCGAGATAAGGGCGCTTCTGCGCACTCCTCCGGCGACAACAATCAGCCCGATTTTACAGATAATATCATGAACATCAATTGTTGAGAGACGGCGCCCTTGGCGGGAAAGAATTTTCCGCTTGGTAAATTCCATAAGTTCTTTTAATGGAGCTGGACCGGAAGCCCTTCCTCCCATAGTTTTAAGACGGGCTCCGACAGGACGCACTTTTGAGTAATCAACTTCCACATCTTTTCCAGCTGTCCACGCAATTGCGGCAGCAATGAACGCGTTTGCCCACCCTTCTTTGCTATCTTCAACCACAACAGTCTTCGCTTTATTCTTAGTTTGCTTCCGTATCTGCGGAAACTTTTCAACATTTTCCGCCTCGACGCTAAACCCAAGCCCGGCACCGCACATTGAGATATACATAATCTCTCCCAAGTCTTGCCACGAAGTCGGCGCAAGATATGAACAGTTGTAAGCGCTCACATTCGTTTTCCTGCACGCTTCTCCTGAAGACCAGAGTAAACGCATCGAAGGGCAAACCTCTTGATTCAAAATCGCATTGCGCACTTCGCCGTATTCGGCTTCAGTTAATTTTTTACCGAGATTCTCGCGCATATAACCGACAAACCTATCAATCGTTTCAGTCCATGTCTCGCGACGGCCAAGATCATCGCGCCACCGGGAGTACATTTGATAGAAAATAAACTCGCTGTATGAATTTTTGAAATACTTGCTGTTATCCTTAATCGTCTCGCGAATCGCCGGCGAGATTTCTGGATGGTCAGCGCGCATCTGCGCGTGTTCTTTACGATAAAGAATATAAGCCTTTGCAGCATCGGCATAATTAAGTTCAATAAGCTCTTTCTCGACAACGTCTTGAATATCCTCAATGTCTAAAACGTAATCGGGGGAAAACTTTTCACCGAGCGCCCTTACAACATGCTCCGCAACAAGCTCGGAATCTTTCTCACTTCCCAGTCCGGAAGCCTGCATCGCTTTCAAAACCGCTTTGGTGATGCGCGCTACTTCAAACGGAATGATTTCACCGTCACGACGGCGTACTGATTTAAATCCCATACTTATAGTTCAGTTAGTATACAAAAAAGTTGATTCATTTGCGACTTTTGTTTTCATAAAACAATCAAGGAATTTAATTGTAGAACCTTTAAACAGTTTAACTCAAGTGGATAACTTACACCAGAACAGTAAAACACATAGATCGATTTGCTTATAAACAAAAACCGCCAAAAGGGGCGGCGTAAAGCTTTAAAAATGGAGATTATTTCTTTTTTCTGCGCAAAAACGATGGAATTTCCCATGAATCGTTACTAGGAAGTGGTTTTGCCGGTTTTTCTTTGTTTTTGTCTTTCTCTTTTTCTTTTTCAGATTGTTCGCGCTGTTCTGATTTTTGCTTTTCAGAATCACCAAATAAATCCTGCTCTTTCTTCGGCTGTTCTGCCATAAAAAGATTCGGCACCGTCATTCGCGTTCCGCTAAAAACACCATTAAAGCCTGTCGCGATTACGGTAACTTTTATCATTTTATCTTTCAAGGTCTTATCATGATATGCTCCAAATATAATTCTGGCGTTCGCGTCCAAGTTTTCTGCGATTATTCTCGCTATATCATTTATCTCGGACATTTTCAGATCTTTTCCTCCGGCAATGCTAAATAAGACCCCTTTTGCGCCATCGATTGAAACTTCAAGCAACGGCGAATTAATCGCTCCTGTCGCGGCCTTCGTTGATCTATCCTGCCCTGACGCGATTCCAATGCCTATAAGAGTTGTTCCGGCATCTCTAAGAGTTGCCTCAATATCGGCAAAATCCACATTAATAAGTCCAGGCATATTGATTAACTCCGCAATTGACTTTACAGCGTTTTTCAAAACCTCGTCTATATATCCAAATGCCTTAACCGCAGTAGTATCTTTATCTATAAGGCTGAAAATCTTATCGTTTGGAATAATCACGAGAGCGTCTACCTTTTCTTTTATGCGCGCGAGCCCATCCTGCGCTATGTTCATACGCTGGGTACCCTCGAAAGAAAATGGCTTTGTAATGACGCCAACCGTCAAAATACCCTTTTCCTTGGCAATTTCCGCGATAACAGGACTCGCGCCGGTACCGGTACCGCCCCCGAATCCGGCTGTTATAAAAACTATGTCCGCACCATCAAGCGCTTCTCCGATTTCAGACCGGTTCTCTTCGGCGGCCTGCTTTCCAATCTCCGGATTCATTCCCGCGCCAAGCCCGTGCGTAAGCGCTTTTCCTATATGCACCTTACTGTGCGAAATGGAATATTCGAGATCTTGAGCATCCGTATTAACGACAATGAACTCAACCCCGCGAATC
>ERZ1292629.280-Hain-H43-01um-R1-280-length-54599-cov-8_pt1 | contig 46768 bp, 38 predicted proteins | sample MGYA00564399_ERZ1292629 | MGnify/ENA primary metagenome ERZ1292629 (study PRJEB36523, sample SAMEA6512636) | groundwater metagenome | collected 2019-01-08 | study: AquaDiva: Metagenomics assemblies of 32 groundwater samples
GGTGGACCTACGGGGAGTCGAACCCCGACCTCCTCCATGCCATGGAGGCGTTCTACCGCTATACTATAGGCCCATTAATCACTCTCCACTATATTATCTGTTTATTAATTTTTATCAACCTTCCTCTTGCGAGCTCAAATTCTTTTTTATTTTGATTTTCAATTTTTCTGGATTATACTAGGAAAGTTGAATTTAGACAATTTTTGCCTTCGTAGTTCAATGGACAGAACAAATCCGTCCTAAGGATAAGATGGGGGTTCGATTCCCTCCGAAGGCACTGGTTTTCTGCCTAAATGTAAGCGAGGCGGGAAATTATAGGGAGGCGTGCGTGAGCCCTATCTGATGGTAGGCAGAGGTTAAAATAGGAATATAGTGGAAGGGTGGCCGAGTGGTTTAAGGCGACGGTCTTGAAAACCGTTATACTCCAAAAGAGTATCGTGAGTTCGAATCTCACCCCTTCCGCAAATAAAATTACACCAATGCCAAAAATTAAAATCTTAAAGGACGAAATTGTTTTTGATGGCCGTTATCTTAAAACCGTCAAACGCCACTACTTAAGCCGCTCCGGATATCATAAAAATTGGGAGATGGTTAGAAGAAAACTTTTCGGTAGAATTGTGGCTATCATCCCCGTCACTTCAAAAAACGAAATCATCCTCACTAAAATCTATCGCATCCCCCTTAAAAAATACGTCATAGAACTCTGCGCCGGTTTAACCGACAAAAAAAATGAAACCGAAATCCAAACCATCCGCCGCGAACTTCTAGAAGAAACAGGCTATAAAGTTTCCAAAATCAAAAAGTTAATTGTCGGCCCATATAACAGCGGCCTTTCTGAAACTGAAATGATAATCTACCTCGGCACCAATGCTACAAAAATCACTGAACCAAAACTCGAAGAATCAGAAGATATTGAAGTAGTAAAAATCCTGCTTAAAAAAGCTTATTCTTTCCTAACACATCCCCAAAAAGGGATCTTGGTTGATATTAAAATCTTCTCAATCTTATTTGTTCTTGAAAAACTTGGTTTTGATATCTAAATTTATTTGAATAAGGTATAATAATTAAAATGACTGAAGAAAAAGTTATTGCGACTATAAAAAAAACGATGCCGGCGGTGGTTTCGATTGTAATTACCAAACACCTTGAAGACCTCGAAAAAGAAATTCCAAAGGAACTTTATCCTTTCTTGCCGATGGGACCTCACGGTCCCCAACTCCAAATCCCCGATCAGCTCGTCGATAAACGCGGCATGGTTCAAATCGGCGGCGGTTCGGGATTTATTGTTGGAACTAATGGGGTGATTTTAACCAACAAACATGTCGTAAGTGACGCCAAAGCGGAATATACAGTCCTTATGGACGATGGACGAAAATTTCCAGCCGAGATTTTAACCCGCGACCCTATAAACGACGTCGCTATTTTAAGAATCAAAGCCGATAACCTGCCCATTTTAGAGCTCGGTAATTCTTCCAACCTAGAACTGGGCCAAACTGTAATTGCGATTGGAAACGCCCTAGGCATTTTCAAAAACACCGTCTCTTTAGGAATCATCTCCGGCCTTTCCAGAGTCATCAGCGCCCAAGCTGATCCCGCCTCTCCTCCCCAAGAAATGCGCGGATTAATCCAAACCGACGCCGCTATTAACCACGGCAACTCTGGCGGGCCGTTAGTTAATCTGAATGGCTCGATAATCGGAATTAATGCCGCTATCGTTTTCGGAGCACAAAACATTGGCTTCGCCCTTCCGATTAATGCCGCCAAGCGCGACCTAAGCGACCTTAAAAAATTCGGTCACATCCAGCGTCCCCTTCTAGGTGTTCGATACATTACGATTGACGATAAACTAAAAGATAAAATGAACCTTCCCGTCGACTATGGAGCCCTAGTAGTTAAAGAAAGCCCTCAAGATCACGGCGTTGTTCCTAAAAGTCCGGCCGAAAAAGCCGGCCTAAGAGAGCGGGATATAATCCTTACTTTAAACAAACAAAAAATCGACTGCGACCACCCCATCCAAGACTACCTGGAAAATTTAAACGTGGGCGACCAAATTGAACTTATTGTGCTCCGCGGCAAAAAAGAAATGAGAGTCAGACTCGCCTTAGCTGAAAGAAAGTGATTAGAATCGGTTAGTGAAATTTTTGAACTTACCGATTCAATCATCCCAGGAGTTAAACGACGAGGGATTACAACTAATTAGAGTAATTTTTAGTAGCTCCTCTCGTCCACCAGCAAACCGTTCTTATCAAAAATAAAAACCCGATCGTGCCGCTCGTCCAAAAATCTACTCCCAGTCCACACTCGCCATTCATAACTCAAAAAATCTCCGTCCTGTCGATGCTTATCAAAGCAACCTCGATAATTCACCTTATCCAAAAAATCGCGGCACTTACTGTCACTAGTTAGCCACAAAAAATTCATCTCGGGTATCTTACAGGTACCCAGCGATCTTACGTAATCTTCGCATTGCCCACTAAATTCATAAAGTTCAGAACGATCGCTGTAGGTTTTAGGGCAATCTCTGGGTAAAGCAGGAATAAAATCAAACAAACTTTCAAGATAGCCCGTACACTTATTCAAACGCAAGTTTTGGCCAATTATACTTTTAGAAGAATGAATACTCAAAATATGTCCCTTCTTTAAGACAATGTCTCCGGGTGACGTAAGCCCTAAAGGTCCATAAACTTCCACCGCTTGAGGTATAAACTGGCTACCGCTTTTCCCCTTTAAAACCCACCCAGTCACATCCACCGCCTCGCTTTCTTTAAGATTGGCAGTTAAATTTACGACACCGTACGATCTTGAAGACCCCGGCGAAACAGACCCAATCCTGATTTTTTTAAAATAAGGCGATAATTGTTCTAAAGTAAAACCGGCCGGTATTTGAGAGGGATTAATTGTCGAAGTCGGAGCTGGTTTTGGCTTTATAATTGGCGCCGCTGTTGGCTCTTGTTTTTTTGGAACCGGCTTTATTGCGCTACTAGAGGTGCTTTTTTGAACAATCGACGACGTGCTTTTTCTAAAACTATTTAAACTAGAAAAATCTATTTTCTCTACACCAAATCTTTTAAGTGCCCCTGAACTCACTAAGAAAACCAACAACGCGAAACCAATTATCAAAACAAAAAAAACAGCCGCATTTCCTTTTCTTTTTTGCCATTTAAATTTTTCCAGCATTTTAACTTAATAATTTGATTCTTGAATTTTGGCTATATTTATTTCTTTTCTCAAGAAAGTTTAATTTCATATTTCCAAAACATTCGGGTTGCCTGCCCGCCGTAATCTCGACATAGGCAGGACGGTAAGATCTTATAATTTATTATAAATATAGGCGATGTTTTAAAAATACTAAATTAAGCCCTACTCCACCGTAACCGATTTTGCTAAATTTCTCGGCTTATCGACATTATAACCCCTCAAAACCGCGTTCCAATAGGCGAAAAGTTGCAAAGGAACAATAGTGAGAAATGGATAAAGTATTTCCGGCACTTCCGGCACATAAATCACATCATCCGCTATTTTTTCTAAATCCTTATTCCCCTCCGTTGTAATTGCTAAAACACGTCCCCCTCTAGCTTTAACCTCCTGAACATTCGAAAAATTCTTATCATAAACCAAATCGCGAGGCATGATAAAAACCGAAGGAAAATCCTTATCAATCATCGCAATTGGCCCGTGCTTCAATTCCCCGGCCGCTAACCCCTCGGCGTGTGCGTAAGAAATCTCCTTAAGCTTTAACGCGCCTTCATACGCCACTGGATAATTATATTTCCGCCCCAAAAACAAAAAGTCGTCATACTCCTTGTATTTCGCCGCTAAATTTTTAATCGCCTCGCTTTGAGTCAAAATTTTATCCACCAGCTTCGGCAAGCTTTTGAATACCCGCAAAATTTTATAGGCCGCCGCATCTGAAAGCTCGCGTTGCTTCCCTAAAAACACCGCTATCTGAAGCAAAATCGCCGACTGTGAAATAAAAGACTTGGTCGCCGCTACCCCAATCTCCGGACCAACATGCTGATAAACTCCTCCGTGCGTCTCGCGCGCTAAGGTTGAACCAATCACGTTTGTAATTCCAAGTGTCAGAATCTTTTTCTTCTTAGCCCCTCGCAAAGCCGCCAAGGTGTCTGCCGTCTCACCGGATTGCGAAATCGCTAAAAACACGTCTCCTTTCTGAAAAATCGGACGCCGGTAGTGCCACTCCGAAGCAATGTCGGTTACTACCGGAAAACCCGCTAGCTCCTCGATAAAAATTTTACCAAGCATCCCCGCATGATGCGCCGTCCCGCTCCCTACAATAATTAGTCTTTTTACTTTCGAAAGTTCTCCCTCCAGCCCCGCTAAACCTCCTAAAACCGTTTTTTTATTTTTCAAATCAATTCTCCCTCTGCATGAATTTTCAAGCGCCTTCGATTGTTCAAAAATTTCCTTCAAAGTGAAATCAGGAAAATCGCCTTTCTGCGCCTGCTCAAAATCCCAATCTATATCGTGATGCCTCCGATTAACCTCCTTATTGTTCAAATTAAAAATCTTATACCCGTCTCGTTTCAAAACCGCCATCTCGCCGTCTTTTAGATAAACCAGCCGCTTGGTGTGTGGCGCGATTGGCGTGGCATCCGATGCCACAAAAAACTCATCTTTCCCTATTCCTAAAACCAAAGGGCTGAAATTCCTTGCCACCACGAGCTTTCCGGGTTCTCGCCGGTCAAAAGACACCACCCCATACGTTCCCTTTGTTTCATTCAAAGCCAACCTTAACGCTTCCTCGAGTTTAATATTTTTGGATTTTTTAACTTCCTCAACCAAATGCGCTATGACTTCTGTGTCTGTCTGGGATTTAAATTTATGCCCCTTCTTAATTAAGTCGTTTTTTAGTTCGACATAATTTTCAATAATTCCGTTATGCGCCAGCCAAATATTTTTCGAGCAATCCGTGTGTGGATGAGCATTTTTCTCCGTCACTCCGCCATGCGTGGCCCACCGTGAGTGCACTAAACCAGTCGTTAAATCTCCGTTTATCGCCTTATTTTTTTTAACCTTTCGCTCAAGATAAACCACCGGCCCCACCGCCTTCTCGCTTATCACTCGCCCGCTATCGCTCATAACCGCCATTCCGGCCGAATCGTATCCCCTATACTCAAGGTTTCTAATCCCCTCAACCAAAATCGGCGTCGCCTTCCTACCTCCTAAATATCCAAAAATCCCGCACATATATGCTTATTTTAGCTCATTTCCTTCTCCCAATCAAAACTAAACCACTATACTTATTAATCTCCCCGGCACAAAAACAATCTTCTTCGGCTTCGTGCCCTGAAGTTGCTCTTTCACTTTTTCACGAGCAAAAACTAATTTTTCCGCTTCCGCCTGCGTGATTCCCACTTCCACTTCCACACTATCCCTCACTCTTCCGTTAATCTGGATAACTAAAGTAAATTTCTCGTCCTTAATCAATTTCGAATCATACTTCGGCCAACCGGAAACATGAATTGATTTTTTGTTTCCCAAAACTCCTTTCCAAATTTCTTCGGCCATATGCGGCGCAAAAGGCGCTAGCAATTTAACAAATATCTTATAGCTTTCAACCGATAACTTTTCGTGTTTCTCTACCTCGTTCAATAAAATCATCATCGCTGAAACCGCCGTGTTGTAATTCAACGTCTCAATATCTTCCGTCACTTTCTTAATAGTTTTATTCAGTAATCTTTCAAAATCTTTGCTTTCATTGTCTAACGTCTTACTTCTAACGTCTAACTTTTCAAAAAGTCGCCAGACTCTCTGAAGAAACCGCTCCACTCCCAAAATCCCCGAATCCCTAAAATCTCCACCTTGCTCAAAAGGCGCCAAAAACATCAGATACATCCTTAAAGTATCCGCCCCAAATTTTTCGATGTATTCGTCCGGATTAATCACATTCCCCTTTGATTTCGACATCTTCGCTCCATCTTTAATCAATAGCCCATGTGCCCTAAACTTTTTCGCCGGCTCATCAAAATTAACCAATCCCCAATCATGAAAAACTTTAGCCAAGAACCTGACGTATAAAAGATGCAAAACAGAATGTTCTGCCCCTCCGGTATACAAATCAATCGGTAACCATTTTTTAAAAATACTTCTATTGACCTCAAAAATTGATTTTCTACTTTTGAATTTTAAATCGTCATTTTGATTTTTGATTTTTAAATTTTTAATTCCGAGGGCAAGATACCCGAGGTAATACCAAGCTGAATCAAGGAAAGTATCCGAAACATCCGTTTCTCTTCGAGCTTTTTCTTTGCACTTCGGGCATTTTACTTCATAAAAAGATTTAACCGAAGCCAAAGGCGACTCCCCTGTTCCTCGCGGCCGAAAATCTTTCACTATCGGCAACTTCACCGGCAAATCTTTCTCTAACACCGCATACCATCCCGGCATCTCTTTCTGGTCTCCTTTTCCCGCTTTCGCGCAATTTTCGCAATAAATCATTGGAATCGGCGGCCCCCAATACCTCTGCCTTGAAATCAACCAATCCCTCAATCTATATTGAATCTTCCTCTCCCCGCCCACAAATTTCGCAATCTCCCACTTCGCTTTCTCGGAATTCATACCATCAAACTTTCCGGAATTTATCATCGCGCCAGCATCAACATAACCCTGCGGCTCATAAATTTTCCCAACTTCATATAAAGCGATCGCCTTTTCGGCGCGGTTAAGCACTTCAAGCCAATGTTCAACTCCTCCGCCCACCTTTCTAATTTCTTCTCGTAAAGTTTTTATGTCATACCACTCAAAAGTAAAATCTTCGTGGGTCTCAAGATTCGACTTTCCTTGCTTATTTCTATCAAGAATGGCCAAAAAATTAACGGCGAAAGAACGGCGATTAATATTTTTTTTGTCGTTATAATAATGGGAATAAAGAGAACCTAGAGAGATGAGGTTGATAATATCTTTATAACCAGTCTCCTCGGCAAGCTCTCTTCTTGCAGCATCTTCGAAACTTTCATCTCCCTCCTTTCCGCCTCCTACGAGCCACGTTGCCTTATCCTTCCATTTTAAGCCAAGAAATTTATTGCTCGCCTTATCATAACCAATTACTGTTACTCCTTGCACATATTGCTCGTTCGATCGAACCTCGCCAAAATCAGGCACCACTACCTCTCTAACAGATAAATTAAATTTCTTCGCAAACTCAAAATCACGCTCGTCGTGCGCAGGCACCGCCATAATCGCTCCCGTGCCATACGAACCCAAAACATAATCCGCCACCCAGATTGGAATTTCTTCGTCATTCGCCGGATTAATCGCCTTCACCCCTTTTAACTCAACCCCCGTCTTGCCTCTACCTTCTGAAATTCTCTCTTCCTCGGATTTCTCTTTTACCTTTTCTATATATTTTTGAACCTCGGATTTGTTTAGAATTTCGGATTTCGGATTTCGGATTTCTTGTTCGAGCCACTTATTTTCAGGGGCGAGAACAAGATACGTTGCTCCAAAAAGCGTATCTGGCCGAGTCGTAAATACTTTTATTGACGGCAAAAGCGCGTCCAAAATAGCCGGCTCTTCTTTGGCACAAAAATGTGGCTCTTTGGCAAATGTCTTAGTAAGAGGTACGCCAAATCTTGACGCCAAAAACTCTCCATCCGAAAATGGCACTACTGTATCTCCTAAATCAACGAGAACATCAAAAAAAGAGCAGTTCTTTTTAATAACATCAAATTTAAAGCCTTTTAGGGCAGCTTCAGTTACAGTCGGCCTATCTTTTTTATCCAAAAAATCACCGCTTGACGGAGTCGCAACTAAAACCACTTTTCCTAACTTTACTCCCCTCTCTAAAACTCTAAGCGCTACTATTCCTCCGAAAGAATGCCCCAAAATAGCTGTTTGCTCATCTAGCTTACAATTTTTGATAACATAATCCGCTTGTTCATCATCGTTTGGCGCGCCTGCGCCAGGTAAAATAGGCACTACGACCTCGTAACCTTGCCCTTCAAGTTCGCCTTTAAGCCACATAAAAAAGTTTCGATCTAAATGACCGCCCTTACCATGAAGCAAGACGAATCTTTTTATTCCTAATTCTTTATTCTTAATTCTAAATTCAATCTCCGCTCCCTCCGACTTCCCAATCCAATTCTCCTGCGCTATCTTAACACGCTCTGACCAGTCAAGATTTTTGAGATCCGCAAGTAAACGATCGGCATATTTCGTAATCCTAAAAAACCACTGCTCCAATTCTTTCTTAAAAACCTCCGCGCCACATCTCTCACAAACCCCTCCTCCAACCTTATTTTCTTCATTTTGAATTTTACCTTGTAATTTTACATTTTGACTTTTGACTTTTGAATTATTGATAACCTGCTCATCCGCCAAAACCGTCTTGCACGAAGGGCACCAATTCACCGCCTGCTTTTTGCGGTAAGCCAAACCCTTTTTAAACATCTCGGCAAAAATCCACTGCGTCCACTTATAATATTCCGGGGCGTAAGTTTCCAAATGCTCATTCCAGGCAAAACCATTCCCAATCGAAGCCAATTGTTTATAAAATCTTTTCTCCGAAATTTTTGATTGCTTTGCCGGATGGGTCCCAATTTTCAAAGCATAGTTTTCGGAATGAATCCCAAATCCATCCAGCCCGATTGGCTCAAATACATCATTACCCTGCATCCGCTTAAACCGCCCATAAATATCCGCTCCTGTAAAAGCGTACATATTCCCGACATGCAACCCCTCCGCCGACGGATACGGGAACATCATCAAGTTATAAAACGGCTTCTTGCTCCGCCCACTGGCGGACTTTAAATTCGGCTTGCCCGTCCGAAGCCCTTTGGCGAAGGAGGGTTCATAGGTTCTCTCCTCTAGCCACTTACGTTGCCATTTGCGCTCAATCTTCGTAAAGTCGTATTTTTTAGACATAAAAACTGAATATTGTTAGAATTTTAGCGTAAAAAACCAACCAAAACAAATATGAACCAAAAAATCATTCTCGCCTCAACTTCTCTTAGCCGGAAAGAACTGCTTCAAAAAATCGGCTTGAAATTTCAAGCCGAAGACAGCGGTTACGAGGAAAATATGAAAGAAAATCTTCCACCCCACGCGCTTGCCAAAAAACTCTCCCGCGGCAAAGCCGAAGTTGTGGCGAAAAGACACAAAAACGCCATTATCATCGCCGCCGATACCATCGTCGTACTCGGTAAAGAAGTTATGGGAAAACCTCACTCCGCAAAAGGCGCCAAGGAAATGCTCAAAAAACTTAGCGGGAAAAGTCATTCCATTATCACTGGTTTTACTATTATTAACGCAAAAACCGGAAAAATTATTTCGCAATCAATCGAAACGAAAGTTCATATGAAAAAACTAAGCCCTCAAATAATCGCTACTTATGTAAATTCAAAAGAACCTCTCGACAAAGCCGGCGCCTATGCCATTCAAGGCCTCGGCTCCATCTTAATCGATAAAATCGAAGGCGACTATTCAAACATAGTTGGCCTGCCTCTCGCACCCCTCGTTGTTGCTCTAAAAAAATTCGGCGTGAAAGTTTTATAACCCGAAAGCAAATAATCGCTCTCAAACGCGTTTCTAGCCGAAATATATAAATCTGTATATCCGTAAAAATCCGTATTCTGGTAGCTAAATGCCAAACACCCGTTTGGCGTTAGACCAAATCTGCTCCGTCATTTCTTCCTCCGTTACTCCCTTAATCTCCGCCAACTTTCGGACTACATAAATCACATACGCTGGTTCGTTGCGCTTACCCCTAAAAGGCACCGGCGTCACATACGGCGCATCCGTCTCGCTCAAAATCCTATCCATCGGAATCAGCTTAATTATTTCATCATAATCTCGTGTAAATGTAACCACCCCACCAAAGGTAAAATAAAAATCCATACCGAGAAGCACCTTGGCATTTTCTTTAGTGCCAGTGAAAAAGTGAACTATACCAGGTGCTTTAGAATTATGAAGTGTGAAGTGTAAATCAAGAATAGCAACTAAATCATCAAAGGCATCACGGCAATGGATCATCAACGGTTTTTGAACTTCTTTCGCTAATTCAATTTGTTTGATAAAAGCATCTTTTTGCCTTTTCTTAACTTCTTCAACATTCATAATTCCTGATTCATTATTCATAATTCTAAAGTAGTCCAACCCACACTCCCCTATAGCCACCACCTTGGAATCTAGTGCTAATTTTTTATAATACTCGTAATCAAACTCCTCTCCGCGGCTGGTAAATCCACGCGAATCTCCCCCCTCCTTATTCTCCAATTCGCGCGAATTAGAGATGGTAATAGGATCCACCGACCCCAGCTCCTGCTCATCGTGAAAAGATTTCTCGGTATGAATTGGATGTAAACCCACCACTGCCCAGACTCCTTCTCCGAGCTCGTGCGCCACTTCAACCGCTCGCTTGGATGTATCCCTCTGCGTTCCGACATTTACCACCGAAACTCCCGAGTCAATCGCCCGCCCAATCACGTGTTTATAATCATCTTTAAACACCGCAAAATGTGCGTGCGTATGCGCATCAATGTATTTCATGCTTGCTAAAAAATTAATTTCATCCTAACATACCTTTAGTCATTCGAAAAATCGGCAGGAAACTACACATATGCAACTAGGAGGTTGGTGTGGTATTACTAAAACCAGAGTGCCTAATTCTTGATTTTAACGGCACAACCGAAAACGATCGTGACGCCAAGTTCAGGGGCGTTAAAGCCATTTTCGATCACTATGAAGTTCCCCATCCGCCAATCGACACCTTCTTCGACGAAGTTGGGCCCGATTACATCAAAACCTACCGTAAATTCGGTATCCCGCATTCCGCCACAGCACGAGAAATATCCCAAATCTGGGAAACTTACTTCCACACTAACCGAAACGGGATTAAGCTTCAGCCCGGATTAAGAGAACTTCTCATCTTCGCAAGAGATATAGGACTTAAACGCGGCATCGTAAGCGGCGAGGCGACCTCGATTCTCAATCACCGTTTGGCCATCCGCAACCTCCGCCAGTTTTTCAATCTCGTTTGGGGCGACTGCACCGACAAGGACAACTCACTAAGAAGAGCCTGCGTGCAGCTCTCAGTAGAAAGGGGAAAGACCGTCTACGTTGACGACAATCACGACGGGCTGATCCAAGCCAAAACCACTGGCATAATAACAATCGGCTTTACTGCTGGTTGGCAGTCGATGGGAAGAATTGCCCAATCCAATCCTAACTTCCCCGCCAATTCACATTTCAAAGTCAAGGAAATCATCGCCGATCTGTGTTCTACTTGAAACACTAACCAAGACACGCTAGGTCCAACCTAGCAATCACCTGAGGCGCGGAAAACAACCCCGCGCCTTTTTCATTTGTTTATTTTGATTGTTAATGCAATTAACCGCAAAAAACAGTACACTAAAGCGCACGATCGCTTAATTTGGTGTACTATTAAACACCCCTACACTACCCGAGCCTAGGGAATAAAACTTCCCCTTTCTTTACCTCCAAATTTTTTTTATCCAGCCAATTAATTGACTTGGAAATTTTATCCGCTGTTTCCGGCAAAAATGGCTTTAAAAACGCCGCCACATTATCCAAAATCACTATTAAATTCAAAATTTCTTTCTTTTTAGAATCGGTACCTTTCCAAACCTCATGATCGTTTACATATTTATCGCCAAAAGAAATCAGTTCGTTTATGGCACCAATCGCCTCATGCAATCTAAATGCATGAATTTTTTCATCAACCAATACTTTAGTCGCATTAATTTTATCGCTCACCGCTGGTTCGATTAAATCAAAATCCACTGCGAATTTCCCAAACTTCGAAGCCAGCCCCAAAACCCGCGCCACGAAATTTCCCAAGCCATTCGCCAATTCCCCGTTATAAACCCGCTCCAAATTGGCAATACTAAAATCCCCGTCATCCTGCGAAGGCACTTCTTTAAGCAAATAATATCTAACCGCATCCGTTCCATATTTTTTCACCAATTCAAATGGGTCAACCACATTCCCCACGGATTTCGACATCTTCGCTCCGTCAATCGTGAGAAACCCATGCACTAAAATTTTCTTAGGTAACGGCAGTCCGATCGAAAGAAGCATCCCCGGCCAAATCGCGGCGTGAAATCGTAATATATCTTTCCCGATTACTTGCGCCTCCGCCGGCCACCAGTTTTTCCAATCTTCGTTTCGCCCATACCCAATCGCCGATAAATAGTTAGAAAGCGCGTCGCACCAAACATACATCGTTTGCGTTTCATCCCCCGGCACCGGAATCCCCCACGGCAAATCCTTACTCGGCCGGGAAAAACTCACATCCTCCAACCCCTCATTAATTAAAGCCAAAATTTCGTTCTCTCGCCCTTCCGGCAAAATCAATAACTCCTTACTCTTAATTTTTGCCTCGATTTCTTTTGAATATTTAGAAAGTTTAAAAAAATAGTTTTCCTCCTCCACCACCTCCGGTTCTTTTTGGTGATCCTTGCATTTTCCGTCAACCAAATCTTTCTGGGTCACAAACTTCTCGCACCCCACGCAATAAAGTCCTTTATAGTTTTTTTTGTAAATATCTCCGGCTTCAACCAATTTTTTCCAAATCAACTGCGCGCCCGGCCAATGCCTTTCTTTGTCAGTCGTCCGAATAAAATCATCCCAGCTTAAATTGAGCGCTTCTTTAAGTGCTTTAAAATAACCGGCGATTTCATCCACAAACTGCTGGGGCTCGCGCGATACTCCCCATTCTTTCATCTTCCGCAAAATCTTCACCCCATGCTCATCCGTCCCCGTCAAAAAAAATGTCTTGAAACCCTTGGCTCTGTGGTATCGCGCCAAAACATCCGCCTGCACCTTCTCTAAAGCATGCCCCACGTGCGGCTTGGCATTCGTATAATCAATCGCCGTTGTAATGTAATATTTATTATCGGTCATATCCATCTAAATTTACATTTAAAACCAAAAATAGTCCAACAAAAGAAATCCCCGTCTCTCGCAAAAGAGACGGGGCAACTAAACTTCCAAACCTCTACAGTTTAATCATGGTCGCAAGGCCAACTCTGGAATCACGGTAATCGGGGGAACAACTAGCTACGGTTAATCCCTGATCGACCCCAACGCAATTTCGCCTCCATCCGACCAATGCTGGATTATAGCTCCCCCCTAAAACCGACATCCGCAAAGAGCAATTCACCCGCAAGCGGACATCGTTTTTCAAATAATACAGCAGGAAAGCGAGAAATACAGCCACTGGTGCTGGCGATGTTTCGCCCCCACGAGACAACTTGAGTTGGTCAGAAAACCGCTTGCCCTCAGATCCAACCACCGAAGCTGTTCTTAAAAGATACCACCCCTGAATTTCTTGTTCCCAACCCGGAAAGTGTTCAATACTCAACCTTAATCTCCTCCCTGGCACTTTTAACCCAACCGAGGACTCCAATAATTCTAAGTTTAATTTTGGAGTCCAAAAGAGGAAAAGGTCGTCTTGCATACCAAGTTCCACGAGTTGAGCATCGCTGATCGGAATCTCCTCAACTTCGTCTGGGATTTCTCCTGTGAAGGGCATAAATAATCGCCCCCAATCCCCGGGGAACCAAACACGAGGAGAACCAAAAACTCTTCGGACGGCTCTTTGATCCTGGGTGGGCCTAAAATTACCAAACGCTACAAAGTCGATCACCCCAGCAGCAAATCTTCGATTTGATCGAATCAAATCGAAATCAACCGGATGAACGCCTCCGTGATCCAACACCTCGATAGTTGAGTGAAGGTCAGAATGCGGTATTCTAATGAGTTCTCCCATAGGGCTCATTCATCCTTTCTTTTTGGCTCTCCCCTTCGGGCTCGCCACTTACTTAATTCTGTCCGATCCCGTCGGCGCCGCAGAGTCCTTACGAAATCAAGGAACTACTTTCCTTATACCTCCCTATAGCCAATCCGTCAACCACCCTCCCCAAAATTTCAAGAAGACAATCAAAAAAGTTTAAGATTTAGTTTTTCGAAACCATAAGCAAGAGGCGAGGTAGAAATTAACGAGCGAGTAGAGAAAATATCCGGGTGCCCCCGAGTCCGCCAACCGGCGGATGAGGCCGGGCGGTATTTTCTCGTATATGAGCTAGTTAAATTTCCCGAGCCGAAGCGGGTTGAGAAAAACTAAATCTTAAACGAACCTAAAACCTCAAAATCTTCTTAAAACCCTCCTTGTCTTTATAAGGCCCAATCACCGCTAAATTAAGTTTCGAATTTTGGAATATAAACTTCGCTACCTCACGAATCTCCTCCGCTTTCACTTTCTTCACTTTCTCTATAATCTCGTTGGGTGAAAGAATTTTCTTCGTCACAATTTCCTGCCCGCCATAAAACGATCCCAACTCATCCGAAGATTCCAACCCTAAAATAAAATTCCCAATCATGTGGTCTTTTGATTTTTGGAGCTCCGCCGCCGGCACCAATTCCTTAGTCAATCGTTTCATTTCTTCCAAAATCGCCTTAACCACCGCTTCGATTTTTCCGTGATCCACTCCCGCCGAAACCGCGAAGTAGCCGTGGTCAAGCATTAGGTCTGAATCGGCTCGCACATAATACGCCGCCCCCAGTTCCTCCCGTACTTTATGAAAAAGACGAGAACTCATTCCTCCGCCTAAAACGTCTCCCAAAACCTGAAGCGCGTGCCGCCTTTTATCAAAAATATCAAACGCGCGCGTACCCAAAACCAAATGACTCTGGTCTGATTCTTTATACTTCAATACCAGCTCCGGTTTTGTTTGCTTATCAAACGTCTTTAGCTTCTTAATCGCTTTTTCTTTTTTAAGATGCGAAAACGCCTTTTCCGCTTGAGCTTTCACTTTCTTCTCGTCAAAATTACCGGAAACTACCACCACCGTCTTAGGCGCCACGTAATGCTCTCCTCGGTATTTAATAAAATCTTCCTGTATCAAGGTCTGAATTACATCCTTCCTGCCAGCAATATCCCATCCCGCCGGCTGATCACCGTAAAGCAAACCGGTGAAAAATTCGTGCACCCGCCTCATTGGTGTATCCTCATACATATTAATTTCCTCTATTATCACTCCTCTCTCTTTCTCGATCTCCGCCGGGTTAAAAATCGGGTTTAAATAAAGGTCTGAAACGATGTCAATCGCCTTATCCACCTTTTCTTTCTGAACCTTGGCGTAGTAACCGGTATATTCATTGCCCGTAAAAGCATTATATTCCGCTCCTAAACTGTCTAATTCATGCGCAATCATTCCCGACTTTGGTCGGTTTTTAGTCCCTTTAAAAACCATGTGCTCCAAAAAATGAGAAAGCCCGTTAATCCGTTTGGTTTCATACTCTGATCCCGCCTCAACTAAAATCAAAACCGTCGCCGCGAGCGTTGCCGGCTGTGGTACCAAAATTAATCTCAGGCCATTTTTTAAAACAAATTTATTCGGCATAATTTAAATTTACGATGTGATTGTCGCAATATCGTCAATAAAGCTGGCCGCCCGATCCACAACCGCCTGCCCATAAGTCCATAAATAGCTTTTCCACCGTCCCCCGGCATAATATTTTGCCGCCGCGCATCTTTCTTGGCTTGTCGGATTTGAATAAGCGCCCTTGCATCCGTTCATAGAATCTTGGAGATAAAGAGCGGTAGCTGTAAAGGCATCGGCATTGCTCCAAGGCGAGGCCGGATTATTTCCTGTGGCTTTTGCCACTTCATCTTTATAAAGATTCCAAGTCGATGGAATAAACTGAGCCGGCCCCATCGCCCCTCCATAAGCTCCATCTTTATTGGCGCAAGAAACCATTACCGAATCCGGACTAATATCCAAATCCTTAACTATCTCCAAAAAAAGCGGGATGTCGCGAGTAGGATGCATCGCGGTTTTATAATTGCAACGTCCCACATTTTTCCCCAAAGCCGACTCTCGATCCAAAACTGCCAAAATCAAAGCTGGAGCAATACCAGTCGCTTGGCTTGCTAGTTTAGCAAATTTGTAAGCATCCGCAAAGCTCATTTCACCTCCGCCTAAAAGTTGGAAAATTCTGCTTCGAATTTCGGCCGCAGTTTTCTTTGTTTCCTTAAGTAAGGACTGGTACTTGGATTCCTGGTTTTTAGTAATTGAAAGGAGCTCCCCTTTTTGGCCTTTTGTTTTTTCGGTTTCTTGCTTTTGGCTTTCTTGATATTGCTTTAACGTACTTTGATCGGCCTTAGCTAATCCTAATTGGTCCCGTTGCTCCCCTAGTCGATCTTGGAGGTCTGCGATTTTCTGAATTGCTGTCTGGAGACTATTTTGAAGCAAAGTCAAATCATTTAAGTCGTTAAAAAAATCAGAGATCTTCGGACTTTTTAGAAACACCTCCATCATGCTCGACTGCTCGCTTTGATAAAGATCCTTTAAAATACCCGATAAAGATTTCTTATTAACGTCTATATTATTCCGTGTTGTCGTAATTTGATATTCCGTTTCATCAATCTTCTGGTCCAATTGGTTTATATTAAGCTTTATCGCTTTAATCTGAAGACTTAACCTGGAAACCTTCGTATCTAATTTTCCTATTTCGCCTTTTAAAGAACTACCTTGTTTCTGATAATTAGTAATCTGATCCTCATACTGGTCAATCTGGCCCTCAAGCGCCTTCAATTGATCTTCAAGAGCCCGGCGCTCTGCATCGGTACTTTGGGTTGTATCAGCTGCCAAAGTCGCCGTTGTTGGAGCCACCACCGACCCAAAAATAAGAAATACCACCGACACCATCACCATTAAAAACTTCATGGAAGCTATCAAAGATATCTTCCTCTCTCGCCGATAACCTAAATTAACCCGCTTGGGCAAAGACCCAAAAACATCCGCCCCCTTTCTAAATCGGGGCGGCTTAACATCTCCTAGTAGTTTTGGCTTTAGAACAGGGAATTTCATTCTTCCCTTTTATTCTAACAGAAAAACTCCCAAAAACTAACCCGGTACCCCTACTTCGGTCTTTTTTAGACGCTTTAGTGTCCGAAGTTGCGGCACAGGGCTAACCCGGTGCTACAAGTGGGACATCTCTCTAATTCCCATTTCTCAAAAACCTATACATCGCGATAACCAACACCAAACTTAAAACATAGTGGAAAAATAAAATTCCCCTATCCCACTTGGTAGCTACCGGGCTAACCCTCCTTTTCTTTGGATTTTTCGGCTTTCTCGCTATCTCTTTCAGCCTTCTTCTCTTCTACCTCCACTTTCACCTCGGAAACATCCGTCGGCCCCTTCACTACTTCCTCTTCCTTCACCGCCACCATTGTTGCCACTGTTGTTTCTGGATCCACTAGAACCTTTACTTTCGGCGATACTTTGAGATCTTTAACGTAAATATTCGAAGATAAATCTACAAGTAAACCTAAATCCACTTCGATGCGGCGCGGCAAGTCTGCGGGCAAAGCCTCTACCTCGATTTCATCCATTGATTTATTCAAAATTCCAAGTTTTTCCCTAACCGCTGGAGATTCTCCAATAAACTCAAGCGGGACCTTAGTTGTAATCTTCTCCGTCATTGTTACTCTGTAAAAATCCACGTGAGTCACTTCGCCTAGAGTTCTGCCCTTTTGAACTTCGTAAATCAAAGCCGGCCACTTTTCGCCGCCAACATTTAAATTCACTATTGTATTCTCTCCGGCCTCCTTAAACACTTTAATAAATTCCTTGCCCAAAACAGCCAGGTGTTCATTTTTAAAACCGTGCCCGTAAACCTCGGCCGGGATTAGACCTTGTTTAAATAAACCCTTGCTAGCTTTACCAAGTTTTTCCCTCTTTTGAACTGTTAATTCCATGTTTTATTTAGAGAAAGATCATAGCAAATCCAAAGGAAAATGGCAAACCATCGTCCTCTTATTCATATTTTTTCGTATATTCGTAAACAATTCACATTTAGTAGCTAACCCCGGAACTAATTTAGGAATTTTGCCTTTCTAAATCATTTCCTAAATTAGTACTGGGGCTAAATTTCAAAATATCCTTGGAGCAAATAATCTCTCGATTTCTTCTCGAGCTCCTCTTTGTCAAAATAAACCGAAAAAATCTTATTCCAAAGAGCTTCCTGATGATGGTAAAGATATTTCACCATATCTTTTTCTTTAACTAAAGACATCACAGTATCTACGATATTAAAACTCACCAAAGTGTCGCGGCCAATTTCGTCTTTAAAATAATCGCCCACCCAATCCAAATTTTCCCAAAAAAGAAGTTCCTTAGAAAAACCGTCTAATATATCTCCGATCTTCGCCAAATTTTCGCTCGCCTTAGCCCAATGAATCGCCTCGGGATTTATGTGAGGCACAAAAAGCCTCCAATCATTCTCGTCGTCTTTTGCCAAATATCTCTGCACCACCAGCCACAAAGACCTATCGCTATCCGCAAAATGTCTGTCTAAAACATCTCCCCGCAAAAGCGAAGTAAAATTATTAGTAAAAGTAATTTTATTTTTTGCAATTTCCTGAAAAATTTTAGAATAAAAAGGAATTTCATAAAGATAATGCAATATCAACACAAACATCCTTAAAATCTCTCCCGAAATCCCAAGCATTGTCGGAATCACAAAAACCACCCCCAATTCTTTTAAGTGGCTTATATTGTGCCTCTTCTTAAGAACAAATTCCTGCGCCGAACTGCCCCACTTATCACTTAATGCTTTGACCACAATTTCCCTCTCCTCAAAATCCTCCGGCATCAGCTTCTCGTATTGTTTGAAGAAAACCGTATTCAGCCACTCCCCTCCCTCGACAAACCGTAGCGCGCTATAAACCTCATACAAATCCTCCTTCGCGAGCATCTCTTGAGCCGATGAATATCCCAACGCCTGCATCACTTTTTTCGGCGGCTCACTCATTAAAAACTCCTTTGCTTTATCTAATTTCAAAAAAAATCCCTTAGGAGGATTAACCGCCCCTTTTGCCACGTCCACTATTTCCTGGCAATCCTTCGTCACTTGGCAATTAGGATTCCCTAAAGATTGAAAAAGCCTGCGGTCATCTGATTCAATTTTCGAAATCAAAGCATCGTAAATTTCCTTGGCGTCGGACCCGCCCTGTACCCCTAAAGACAGCATCCGATCCTTCATTAAGGCATCGTTCTCTTCCATTATTTTATCCAACATCCCCTTTTTTCCGGTTATCGCCTCAAACTTTCGCTCAATCTTGGCAATATAATCCCTATCCGTCCTTAAAATCCTGGCAATCTCTTCGATTGAATTCATATATTAAATTTTCTCTATTTTTACGCTTAACTTTTTCCATCTCGCCTGCGTCTCGAATTCTTTCTTGGTTAAAATCCCCGATTGTGCCCCTATTTCCTCAACATTCGCTGTTGCGTTCGCCGATCCCAGTTTTATTCCATAAATAATATCCTTCTCTTTAAATTGAAATCTTTTAGTCTTGCTTGGCACCTGATACTTGGCACCTGATACTTGCCGCAGTAATCCCGCCACAAACCCAGACCCAAAAGAATCTCCCGCTCCCGTTCTGTCGGCAATTCTTTTTTCTTTATATATTCCCGCTCGATAAATATTTTTCCCATCCGAAACCATCACGCCCTTAGGCCCATCCGTCATCACCGCTAATCCTCCAACTAATTCATCGAATTTCTTAAAAATCCCTCGCTCATTTTTATACTCCACGCTCGTGAGATATGCGCCCTCCTCACGATTCAAAACAATAATATCTAAATTATCAAAAATCGGCTTGAGTTTTTTTAGTCCTAACTCAATATAATGTTTTGATGGATTCATAGCGACGATCGCTCCTTTTTTTTTAAGTTTTTCCACAATATCCGCTACCACCGAAACCCGAATTGCGCCCGGCGCAATATAAACAAGATCAGCCATAAATTTCCCCTTAGGGATCTCTGAAAATAATAAATCTCTAGAAGCGCCGCGATAGTTCAAAATCGTTCGCTCGCCGTCAGGCGAGATTAGAATAACCGAATAAGCCGTTCCAATATTCTTATTAAAAACCACTAGTGGCTTAACCCCTTCTTCCCGCAAAACCCGCAAAACTTCTTCTCCGTTCTGGTCTCGTCCAATCTTTACCAAAGCTTCGGTTTCAAATCCTTGCCTGGCAAAAGTTATCGCCGCATTGGCCGCCCCGCCACCCAAAGTTAATAGCGGTTCTGAAATTTCCACCTTGCCCCCAAGTCCCACCGCGAAACACTGGGCCTCTCCTGTTGGGAAACCAGCTTTTCTAAGATGCTTGGGGTCATGTACTATTCTAAAAAAATCTCCCCGCAAAACAATATCTCTAGTGGCCGTTCCAATCGTCAGAACCTTCATGATTATAATTATACCAGGACTTCCCTTCTCAACAAAATCATCTTCTCATCTTCCAATCTCTATTCTCTAACCTCTACTTTCTATTTTCTAGTTACTATTTTCTATTTCTAAATACGGCTGAAAAGTAGGATTGATTTTAACCCTTATCGGCTCCACGCTATCAATCTTCCCATCTATAATCTTCACTTCCGCCACCAACCCCTCCATCGTTTCATCGGAAAAATTCTGGTCAAAAACAAAATTCCCTAAACTATATATAATCCAACCGTCTTTATATTGTTCAATTTCCTCCGGCACATGCGGATGATGCCCCACCACCAAATCCGCCCCGACCTCAATAAACTCGTGAGCTATTTTTTGCTGCGATAAACTCACCTTTGGCTGGTATTCCTCCCCCCAATGCATCGAAACTATCACTAAATCGGCTTTTTCCTTTAATTCCTTAATCTTCGTTTTGATTTTTGACACATCAAAGTCGCTTACTCCGGCTTGCCCTCCCTGAGCCGCCAGCCCTTTGGGCAAAAGGTTGGTATATGCTAGAAATGCCAATTTTTTTGATTTCACTTCCAAAATCGCCGCCCCATTTGCTTCCTCATAATTTTTCCCGGCGCCGGCAAATTTAACCCCGCTCTCTTCCAAATAAGATCGCGTATCCAAAAGCGCGGTGGATCCATAATCCAAAATGTGATTGTTCGCTAAAGACACGACATCAAAACCCGCCCACCTCAAAGCTTCCGCCACTTTTGGGTCAAACCTAAAAGAATAGATACTCCCCTGTTTTACTCCTCCACTAGATATCGGCCCCTCCAAATTTCCAAAAACCAAATCGGTTGAATTCAAGAAATCAGCCAAATTTAAAAACGGATAATTAAAATCGCCGTGCTTCTTAATTTGGTTAGCCACTCCCCGGTCAAGCATTAAATCTCCCACCAAAATCAATTTAATCTCTTTGGCCTTAGCTAATTCAACTTCTCTTTTCTCGGCCAGCAAACTGCCATATTTATCTCCAGTAATAACTGAACTGATAGCGGCTTTTAGTTCCGCTTCTTTAATAAAAGAAAAATCAGTAGAAAAACTTATCACCCCTACCGCCAAAATTAACAGAAATCCAAAAAGAAAAAGATAATTCAAATATTTCATCCCTTCCTATAAAAATAACACCAAACCAATACCTAGCCAAGAAGAAGGCGGCCCTAAACGACCGCCTTCTTCAAACCCAGCATTTTTCCTTACTTCTACTTTCTATTTTCTAGATTCTAGATTCTAGATTTCTGTTTATTGTCACAACTGGAGTAGAAGCAACTTCAATTGCTCAGCAATATTATTTAACTGCAATTGGATTGACTGCAGCGCCGAAGCTGAATATGACGCACTGGGATAAGCTTGGTTTAGAACCGGCGCAATAGTTTTGGTTGGATATATCTTAGGCGAAACCGGGGTAGTTGAAGAAGCGGACACATTCACTGTCACAGACCTTGAATCAGAGCCTCCGGCACCGTCAAAAACGTTAAATAATATAGTATGGCTGCCAGTAGTAGAAAAAGCATGCGAAGCGTTGGTTGTTGCTCCACTATTAACGTTCCCATTGCAACCACTTCCCGTCGAACAAGCTCCATCCCAATAAAAATAGTAAGAAAGGTTTGCGCCCTCCGGATCGGTTGCGTTCGCATACCACGTTCCACTCTGCCCCACTGTTAAACTAGTCGGCCCAGTAAAACTATTTATCACCGGCGGCTGGTTGGTAGCAGCTAATACGGTAACTAATTTATTAGCAGAAGTTGTTAAACCACCACTATCAGTAGCTCTAAGTGTGATAGTGTAATTCCCCGGTGTTGTATAGGATTGGGGGTAACTCCGTATTTGTCCACTCGGAACATTAGGATCATAAGTCATAAGAGTCCCGGAAGCGCCCCAACTCACACTGTTAGTAATCAATCCACCCTCCGGATCCGTTACCGCGACCTGCCAATAATTTATCGTGTTAATATAAACACTCGTCGGTCCCGTAAAACTATTTATCACTGGAGGCATATTTACTACCGTTACACACCCCGTCGGCTCCGGTCCACCACTGAAAAGGTAATTAATTTCATCATTCACATCAAACACATCCGTTGCTCCACTCCCATTCACATCTGTCACATAAGTTGAGCTCCCATTGTTGAAAGCCACATCGATAATTATATTTAGATCAAAAATATTTGGCTGTCCATCCTTATTCACATCACCGCAATGAGCGATAGAAGAGGTAACTACCTTCTCAAGATAGCTTCCCACCGACCATCCGTCTGGCGGATTATCATAATTTACATTCCACCAAGTATATCCGCTACCACTCACTGGACCGCTAACGATATTTCCCAAAGCTCCCGCCGGTTGAGTTCCCAAAACCGTCCCGCTTGCGGTGGAAGGAAACGACCGAACATTCAATGTTGCTGTCGTCCACACTCTATCCCCTGCCGCAAACTGCGCGTGCGCCGCCGAAACCCCAAAAGCAAAAATAGAGATTCCCGCTAATAAAAATATGTATTTTTTCATTATTGTTTAATTTTAACCCTCCTAGTCCCGCCAAGCGGGATTCTGGAGAATGATTTTTATTGTTTTAAGTATTTATTTTATACGCCACAAACATCCCCGAATTTTCGACCGCCAAACCCAAGGAATTTTACAAACCCCCTAAAGACGTTCCTTCTGCACTCCTATTACAAACTTCCCTAATTATACCCCCCCTCAAAAATTGCGTCCTGTGGAAAACTAAAGGTGGCTTCCTTCTGGAAGCCACCTTTTCTAAACCCAAAACTCTTCCTGTTTTCTATTTACTATCTTAATTCGTCCCAGCCGCAGTACCGTGATAAGGCACTCCGCACGTCGGCGCCAGACCATTCGAGTAAACGTGATCAATTAAGACATTCAAATCAAACACGTCGGGCTGGCCATCGCCATTTAGGTCGGTTTTTACTCCAGTTAGCACTGTTCCTCCGCTAAAAATGTAATTCTGATAAACAGTCACATCGGCTGCGTTAATCAAACCATCCGCATTAATGTCGCCGCAAGCAAGACTAAGCGTTGGAGTGGAAACAATAACCGTCACATCACTCTTTGTCACTCCGCCTTTGCCGTCATTAACCGTGAACCTGGCTGGATAAGTTCCAGCCGCCCCATAAGTATGAAGGAAGGTTGGCCCAGCCTGCTGAGCATTTTCTCCCCCGTCTCCCCAAGTCACACTGTAATATAAGAAATCGTTATTCGGATCCGATGCTAGCACCGTCCACGTTCCAGATTGCTGAGCAACTAAAGAAGTCGGACCAGTCATACTGTTGATTGTTGGCGAAAGATTCTGCCGTATTGGCGTCACACACGTCGGCGCCGGTGCTTGACCTGCCAAGTAATTCGACAAAGCTATTTGGTCAAAAACATCTGGAGAACCATCCCCGTTCAAGTCAGGATTTACTCCCACTGGAACCGAAGCTCCGCTAAATATATAGTTTATGAGAGCTGTCACGTCTGCTTGGTTTATCACGCCGTCGGCGTTGATGTCGCCGCAAGTAGCGACACCTGCCCCAGAAGCTACAATACTGAAAGCCTGATCGCTTTCGTCATATGCGTAAGGCCAAGCAAGCTCATTTACTGGATAGCCTATGGGATCATACTCAATCAAAATCTTATATCGCCCAATACCTCTTAAATAAGAGGGTACTGTCCAAGAATATTTGCCTAAATTAGATGGGGTTTGAGTACTACCATTAACATTGGAATAATTTATCTGACTTAAAAAATGGGGTGGATTTGGAAAAGTTTGATTCTGATTCAAGTCAACCAAATACATCGTAACCACCCTATTGGGATCTTTAGCTAACCAAGTAATATCGTAAGTTTTGCCGGCTTCTAAACGTTCGCCATTATTGGGAAACGTGATAGCGAGAGACCCTCGCAAAGCCGGTGGAGCAATGGCACTAAACACAGAATCGCTAAAATCGTACACATTGGTGTCAACGCCATTTTCTGTTGAAACCACCTTTACTTTGTACCGCATATCGGGATAGGAATTTAAATCTATAGTGTCATTTTGCACATATAGTCTTGGAGGTATTATAGTATCAAAATTTCCCGCCGTTCCAACCCAATTATAAGCAGTGCCAACCTTTACCTCCTTAATTACTTGATTGTCCTTAAGAAATTCGAGATAAATAGCCACGCTCGAATTAGAGGGTAATGAAGATGTCCATTTAACCGGCAATCTTTGCCCGATTAAAGCAATCTCTCCTCCATTCGGCGAAAGAACAGTAATACTAGACGTCGAAGTCGGCGTTACTGGTGGTACTACTGGCACAGCCACGCACGTCGGCGCCAGACCTTGACCCCCTAAATAATTGGATAAGGCAATTTGGTCAAATACATCCGCCACTCCATCACCGTTCAAGTCTGGGTTTACTCCCGCTGGTACCGAAGCACCACTGAATATATGGCTTACTAAAGCCGTCACGTCTGTTTGGTTTATCACTCCGTCGGCGTTAATGTCACCGCAGGTATTAGTAACCACACTCGTTCCCGTCTTAGTTAACCAATCCTCTGCCGACCAACCGTCCACTCCGGTTTGGTAATCTAAATTCCACCACCAACTGCCCACAATAGACCATACCGGCCCACCCACGACAGTCGCTTTAGCGCCCACCGGCTGGACACCCGAAGGCACCCCGCTCGCGTATGTCCGAACATTGATATTATCGGTCGCCTGCGCCGTATCCCCTATTTTAAATTTAGTGCTCGGCTGGCTAAGTGTCTTACCACCATCAATCACATTCACAGAGATTAATCTGGAAGCTGAAGCTCCGGCTTGATCTGTCGCCGTAAGTTTTAATTGGAAATTTCCTACGCTCGAAAAAATATGACGAGCCGGAGCCGATTGCCCACTCGCTAAAGTGTAAAAATCAGAAGTTCCGTCTCCCCACTCCACTTTATAAATTACCGAACCTCCTTCCGGATCCGTTCCTTCTAATCTCCACCAATTGCTATCATTTGCCCCCACGCTCGTCGGACTCACGAAAGCATCCGTAGTTAAAACCGGCGCCTTATTTCCAGTTGTCTCCCCGCCCAAAACATCAATTTTTTCTAAGAAATCTCCCACCGAATATCCACTTGATCCATTGTCGTAATTAACCTGCCACCACCAATAAACTCCTCCTTGCTGAGGTCCTCCAGCAATAGTCCCTTTAGTATGAGGCGGCACCACCGCCACAGCGCTACCTCCCGGCGCCACTCGAACATTTAAATCAAAAGTTGATTGCACTTTATCGTTAATAGCAAACTTTTGGCTCGGATTAATATTCACCACTGGACCAACTCCACCCGTCACCTGCATATACTTTTCTTGGCTTTGCCCCTGAGTTTGCCCTCCTTGAAGCGCAGCTAACTGCGCCTGAAGCCGTTGGATCGTCGCTAAAAGTGCTTGAATCTGGACCATAAGTGCCTGGACCGCTGGATCTGTTGTTTGTGCTAACCCTCGACCAGGAAATATCAAAAAACTAAAAACCAAAAGAACGGAAGCCAAACCACTAATTAATTTTTTATTCATATCTATAATTTATTCTCTAAAACCTTTACCCTCCCAAGTTTTAAAAAGTTCTGAGGGCTCAAAACTTGCGACTTTAACTACTTATTATGATACACCCCCCCGTCCATTTGCAAACCTGTTGAAAAGTCTAATCTATCGCTTCCTTTTTATAACCTTCCGAACAGCGCGAATAATATCCGGAACGTCCATTCCGTACTTCTTTATTAATTCGCCGGATGATCCGGATTCACCAAAAACATCTTGCATCCCCACAAATTCCATCGGGGTTGGCACATGTTTCGCCAAAACCTCCGCCACCGCGCCCCCTAAACCGCCCGAAACCTGATGTTCCTCAACCGTCACCACCGCCCCTGTCTTCCGAGCTAATTCAATGATTTTCTTTTCATCTAACGGCTTAATCGTGTGTGAATTTAAAACAATCACCCCAATTTTTTCCTTTTCTAAATCCCGCGCCGCAATTAGCGCATTATATAGAAGCTGACCACACCCGATAATTACCACTTGCGCTTTACCTCTACCATTCGTTGTTTCCCAAAGAACTTCCGCCTTTCCGGGAACAAATGGGGTTTTTTCGGTAGTAAAAACATGGGTTTTTTCTCGGCCAACTCTTAAATAAACCGGTCCCCAAATTTTTGCGGCAGCAAGAGTCGCTTTTTTAGCTTCAATTGAATCGCACGGCGCAAACACTTTCATATTCGCCATTACTCTCATTGTGGCAATATCCTCGACTGCCTGATGCGTTGCCCCGTCCGGCCCCACCGAAATCCCTGCGTGCGCGCCGACAATTTTCACATTTGAGTCGTTATATGAAATAGTCGTCCGGATTTGCTCCCAATTTCTCCCCGGTGAAAAAGTGGCATACGAAGCGATAAATGGAATTTTTCCCGAAACCCCCAAACCCGCCGCAATCGTCGCTAAGTTTTGCTCCGCCACTCCCACCTCAAAAAACCGCTCTGGAAATTTATTAGCAAACGGCTCAATTCTTGTTGACTCCGAAAGATCCGCCGTGAGCGCCACCACGTTCTTATTGTGCTCTCCTGCGAGTAGTAAACCTTCACCAAAGCCATCTCTCGTAGCCTTCATTTCGATGTCGCCGGCAAATACTTTATTACTAAGTTTTATTAATGGATTTAACATAGAATATTAAGAAAAGTTTCACCTAAAAAAATCGAGTATATAAGGCAGGTTAATTAATATTATCAATAAAGCTATGGACACAACAACTATCCTTGTTTTTTTGCTAATTACTTTTCCTTTATCAAGTTTAGCAAAAAATAAAACTATAAATCCTAGAAGAATGCCGATAACCATTATAGGAAAGATTAATAACGCTGCTACCCCTTCCGGCCCCGGTTCCATCCAAATCACAAAAGATTGAATTAAACCTACTAATCCAGTAATTACGTAAACCCAACCTATTATAGAAAGAACAGGCACTTTTTTAGGAAAAAGATTCTTATTCATATTTTTAAATTTCTATCCGTCATTTTTATCTTTTAGATTTACACTTTTAATTTTACTATCCTCCATGAATTTTCCGGCCAATCGCCTCTAACTCTTTTAATGCGACTCTTGCTTGTTCAGCATTCGGCGGTATCCCGTGCCACTTATAATCATTCTCCATAAAACTCACGCCTTTCCCCGGAGTCGTGTGCGCGATAATCACCGTTGGCTTTTCATGAATCACCTGCGCCTCCAAAACCGCGTCCACGATGTCTTCAAAATAATGGCCGTTAATCTCTATCACGTGCCAGTTAAACGCCTCATATTTTTCCCGGAACGGTTCGAGCGGCATCACCTCTTCCGTGTCTCCGTCAATCTGGATATTATTCCTATCTACCACGACTATTAAATTATTTAACCTGTGTTTCCCCGCGAACATCACCGCCTCCCAAGTATTCCCCTCTTGGTGCTCACCATCGGAAGTCAGGCAATAAACCCTGTATTTTTTGCTGTCCAATTTTCCAGCCAAAGCAATCCCAATCGCTTGAGAAATTCCCGAACCAAGCGGACCCGAAGTCGTCTCAAGCCCTGGTAAAGCCTTACGATGTGGGTGCCCCTGGAGTCGCGACCCCAATTTACGTAAGGTTTTAAGCTCTTCAAGGGGAAAATATCCGGCCCTTGCTAAAGTGGCATAAAGCACCGGACAAATATGTCCGTTTGATAAAACCAATCTATCTCTATCTGGCCAGCTCGGCTTTTTGGGATTGTGATTTAAAATATGAAAATAAAAAGCGGTGAAAATATCCGCCATTCCTAAAGGTCCGGCCGAATGCCCGGACTTCGCCTCTAAAAGCATCTTGATGATATCTTGGCGGATCCGATTCGCCGTTTCTTCAAGAAACTTTATTCTTTTATCAAGTAAACCTTCCATATTATTAAATCTTTCTTTTTTTAAAGACTTTTAATGTAAAAAATATCAATCCTATCAATACAACAACTATCGCCGCAAGGGCGTAGTAAACTTGATCTTTCCATCCCGCCATTTGAACTGGCTTACCAATATTCTCCCCAACATATTTATAACCCAACTTTTCACAAATATCTGCGTCTTTCCAACTATCTTCAATCTTTCTGTTGCCGATAGTAATAAAATAACTTCCCGATTCCTCTACTGGGTAATACGCCACCCATCCCAAAGGCAACGAAAATTGCTTGTATTCATCTCCTTGCCAATACCCTCCGCACTCCCGTGTAGTTTCGTTTACGGCCACTCCCCTCATGGCCGGAGCTCCAAAACTAAACGAGGGTGTAAGAAATAAAAAAACAAATAACAAAGCGAACAAATTAACTAATCGAAAATATTTAAACATGTAAAAGTTCCAAATATGCTTCCTTTGAGTTTTCACTGTCAAAAATATAACTCGCTGCTGTGAGTATGTCTGCCCCCGCCTCTTTCGCTAAACGAGCCGTTTCCAAATTCACACCTCCATCCACTTCTATTTTAGCATTTGGGAAATGATGCCGCAAAAATCGCGCCTTCTCCAAAACTGTCGGCAAAAATTTTTGCCCCGCCAAACCCGGATTAACCGCCAAAACCTGAAAAGCGGCGAATTCCTCTAAATAAGACTCCGATTCTTTTAGTTTTGTTTCGGGATTGGTTGCGAGCATCACTTCCGCCCCAAACTTTGAACATTGCTTAAAAATATCTCTTATCACTTCCTCCGGCGCCATTTTTGGATGCCTGAATTTTTTATCCAATATCGCCTCGAGATGTACTATCACCCGTTTCACTCCAGCTTCAAGCCATTTGCCCACAACTTTCTCCGGCTCTTCAACCATCAAATGCGCCTCAATTTTAAAATTAAATTCCGGATGGGCTTTTAAAAGTTTTTTAAGCTCTTCCGGATTGCCCCAAGTTTTGTTGTAAGTGAATTTTGCGTCTGTCACGTCAATATGAATCCAATCTCCCTCAATTAAAAACTTGCTAGCCTCAAGAAACTTGTGCGACACACACGCCATCTCTAAACAATTAATCGCCGGAATAATTCTCATTTGATTAATTTTGTCCTTTTTCTATTTCTGAAATTTTTTCTATCCTCCTCTTATATCGCTCCTCTCCCGAAAATTGAGTCTCTAGAAAAACTTTAAGCATCGCGCTAGCTTCTTCATCTTTCGTAAAATTCGCGGCGATACTTAAAACATTTACGTCGTCATCCGATCTCGCCGCTTTAACTTGCTCCGGCGAAATTCCCAAAACCGACCGCACTCCGGCAAATTTATTCGCCACCACGTCCACCCCCGCTCCCGATCCGCAAATCACCACACCTTTACTATTTAACGGATCAGCGCTCACTCGAGCCGCAACTTGCGCGGCAAAATCGGGATAGTCATCCCCTTCGTCGTAAACTTTATTGCCTAAATCAACTACTTCAAAATTCTCCTCCAACTGCTTCTTCAAAATTTCTTTAAGATTAAACCCTCGATGATCCGCCCCAAAATAAACCTTCATATTAAATAAATTATACCACAAACTAAAATCCCCGGCTTTAACTAGGGATTTTAGTTATCGTTTCTTGTTATGGGTTATCAGTTATTAGCCGCTGCTATCACATTCACATTGAAACTATAACCATCAGATCCACCCCTACCATCCGAGACAGTCACTGTCACTAGGTAATTACCTGCGCTACTCCAAGTATGCCCAGTATTGAAATTCCAGCAATTCGGATTTGATCCGACAGATGTATAACAAGTAACCGCCGGATAAACTACTTCATTGCCGCCCCAGTTCACATTCCAAAATAATCTATCCCCATCCGCATCTGTCGCTGACCAAGAAAAATTCGCTTGCTGTCCGGCTATAATCTGTGAAGGTCCCGTAGTTACTGTTATCTTCGGCCATGAATTAGTCTGCGTTGTATTCCCCACCGCCACACTCATACTCGTATTTGCTGTTTGATTATGATCGTCCGTCACATAGAAAACCGGCGTATAATTTCCCGCTGTGTTATATGAATGCGTAAACGTCGCTGTGTTTTGCACCGACATCGTTCTTGGAGCAGTTGCTCCTCCCAAAGCCATCACTGATTCGTCTCCCCAAACCACCGAATAACTCAAACTGCCATTTTCGGGATCATACGCTTTTACCGTCCACGTCCCGGTCTCGCCAACTTTCAAATTCGTCGGCCCACTCACGCCAGAAACCACCGGCGGGTTATTTATGACAGTAGTAGAATCAGACCCAATCGTAAACACCCCGCTCCGTCCGCTAAACCCTCCGCTCATCGCCGAAACCGTAATAATCATCTTGCCTTGATACTGGCTCGCTAAATCCGCCGGAATCGTCCAAGTGAAATATCCGTTGTTATCGGTTTTTTCTGCAATCACGTACGGTTGAATTTCCGCCATCATGCACCTCGCCGGCCCCTCATAAAGACAGGCGATATATTGATGGAGTGTAATCGTAACCGGTCCAATCGCCACAAAATTACTACTCGCCGCTCCGGTAGCCGGAGCCGTTATAGTCGGCCAAATTTGATTCCAAGCAATTTTATAAGTCTGCCCCAACTGCCAATTTTCTCCCGCTGAAGGTGAATAGACTCTTATTCCTTGGTTTGGAATTGGAACCGGCGGCGGTGTTGGGCAAGGATAAATCTGCCCACCGCCAATCATGGTCGGCCCTATCACTCCTTCAATTTTAGTGCGAGTGCTATCATCAAGTTCTCCCGTCGCAGTCAATCCATTTTTTTCCTGAAACCTAGTAACTGCTTTTTTAGTCAGCTGGCCATAATATCCAGTCACCAAACCCTCCGGATAAACCTGTTTATCCGTTGCTAAATATTGCTGGACAACTTTCACATCCTCTCCCGTAGAACCAATTTTCGCGTTCGCCGGAAGAATACATCCATATCCTTCGGCATAAACTTTTTTAGCGATAAATCCGGTAAAACCGCCCTCAATATTTTGATATTGAAGTTGACCCCAAAGCGTTACCTTCTGCCCTTCGTATTTTTTTAGCTGTGCCAAAACATCATCATTCACCGCTTTTACTAAATACGATTTCTGGTCGGCATAAAATATCTCGTGGGTCCCCCACATCTGAATCGAAACTGTTCCTCTTGTGTTTTGAGACCGGAGCTCGCCAACCACCGTATACCAACCCTGATCCGGTGTGGGCATCGGCATTGGCGTTAGCATTGGAACCGGCTGTGTTTGGTTTCGCAAGGCATCCAGTTTCACCTGCAACTCCTTGATTAACCCCATCAAATACTCAATCTGCTTCTGAAACGCCTCAAGCGAAACATTGCTCGTCTCGGCTACAACCCGACCCGCTGGTATAACGACCGAAAAAGCAAAAACACTTAAAAACAAAACTAAAATTATTTTTTTACTCATACGATTAGATTTTATTAATGAAGAATGAATTTAGAAAATCAATCGTCCCGAGGAACTTCGGCGACGAGGGATTACCTTAAGTTCTACCTCAATTAATTTTTATTTGTATTACCTCTCGACTTTTTATATTTGATTTTTGACCTTTAATATATAAGTAGATTATACCCCCCCCTCAAAAATTACAAGTATTTTCAGCTCGAGTTAGTTTTGCTATCTGCTACGTGCCTTATGTTTTGTGGTATGTGCTATGCGATTCGTGTCCTTAGCTAATAATACGCAAAAACAGACAAAACGCTACACGCCAGAGTCCGTCAAGAAACCGCACAAATCCAACCCCGCGTAAAGCGGGGTTGGATTGCACACGTCTTTTATACCAGTAGTAACCAATTTTAGAACACTAACCTCACCAAATTGCTATCCTTCACCCATCCATCCGCTCCGGTAGTGTAATTGACATACCAGTAGGTTCCGTCTCCTCCGGATGATGGTCCATCCGTAATGGTTCCCATCGCTCCGTAGTATTGAGTCCCGGCAATAGAGTTGGGGTTGCTAGCGCTAGTTCTCACATCTACCGTCTGGGCATTCATCACAGTGTATCCGGTCTTAAGCTCTCTTGATGAGATTAAGAAGACTCCGCTCGGCGCAGTTTGTCCGGTAGTCCCAGCCGGACTCACATAGATCACTTGCTGCTGACTTAAGGTTGAAAAACTTAACAAGGCTTCAGGAATCGTCCAGTTATACGTTCCTCTATTTGGTAGATTTCTCACTATGTAACCTCCGCTGGCCAGTTGGATATCTACCGACTGAATTGTAGCCGGAGCGGTCCAACTGATTGTTCTCATCTCACCTACTCTCCAAATTTCGCCCGCTAAAGGAGCGGTGACGGTGATGCCGCCAATCGTTATTGTTGAAGTTGAGATTGGAGTTGAAGTCGTATTTTGAGGAGGATTATTCCCGGGCGCCTGCAGATAATTCGCATCCGTCCAAAGTGTTGGCCGGCTACTTGGGTAATCATAACCAACCTGCCACCAGCAAACATTATTCTGCCGTTGAGGCCCGTTCCTCACTGTGCCAAGTCTCCCGTTCAACGATAAATCCCCCCCAAGATTCCCGCCGGGCGGATCACTATAACTAAAAGCCATCGCGGGAAAAGTGGTAGGTGAAACCATCACCCTATCTCCTGGAATAAATTTCGCTTCACAAGATGGCACGGTAACCGGCACATCATTTCCGGGTGTCCCCGCTCCAAATAAATCTTCTTCTCGCGACCATCCCCGTAAAATCGGCATAGATGGCGGTGTATAAATCACTCGGTACCACCACTTACCTCCGACAAATTCCGCCCACCCCATCGTACCTACCGTATTAGCCCACCACCTCCCAACCGCAGGACCGTTCGGGTTCACCCCTTCCCCAATCACCCTTCCTCCCTGCGGCGATAAATAAATCGTGGTTGTGCTGTTTGGCGTAAATGGGGCACCCAATAAACCGCCATCAAATCTCGGTTTACTCCTATCACTCACAATCCAGTTTCCGACTGACCACCCTTGAAAACCGCTATCCCAACTCACCTGCCACCAAACAAAATCATTAGTCGCAGTCGGTCCGGATATCAACACTCCCTGATTACCTCCTTTAACAGTTCCAATCGGGCTTGGGTCCCCGTAAAAAGGATATCCGCTTACTGGCACTGACCCTCTCGCGCTAAGACTACTAGCCACACTATTGGGAATCCACACGCACTCCCCCTCCACAAATCTATTTTGAGACGAAAGTTGAGCAGCTGAAAGCGGCGGGCACATTTCTTCAATTTGAGACTCTTTCACCCAACCCACAGTACCACCAGGAAAAGCAATTCTCACCCACCACTCCCCTCCCCAAAACACGACAGGATTCCCCATGATTTTAAAATTCGGGATAGATTCATCTGAAACCTTGCCGATTGAAAACTTTAACTTAATACCAAAATCAGTCGGCGGGGCGCTGTTATTGGTCGCCGGGTCCACGCCTCCTAAAAGATTCATCACCGTAACAGTCCCCTTTGTTCTTATTTTAGTGCCGGGCGCAAAGCGAGTTAGTATCGCCTGGTCTAGAACTCCCACGCTCGTCATCGCCGTCCCCTTAACTCCCGAAGCATTATCTGTTGCCGTAAATTTAATACTATATATTCCTCCTGCTTTATATTTATGAGTTGCTATCTTAGTTGAACCATTCGCCGCAGCGTCTGGAACAAAATTCTCTTTCGCCCCGTCGCCCCAATCTACCGTAAACGTATATGAAACCCCGGCGCTAATAACCAATAAAGACCACTGACCGTCTTGGTCTGGTGATAAAGTAAGCGGTCCGGCTATCGTTGGCTTGAAAAACGCTTTGCCTCCGATAGTCGCTCCTCCCGGAGGAGGATTTCCGGTAGTCGACGGTGTCACCGTAACCGTTGCCGTAGCGGTACCCACCGCCCCCCAAACGTCCTGGCAGCTAAACGTTATTGTATAACTGCCGGCTTGGACATAAAAATGGCTGTCTTCATAATCTTCTACTCCATCTCCCCATTTTGTTTTATTGCACGAATACGAACCACCCTCCGGATCCATCACGCTCCACGTCCAAAATCCGCCTTCATACGCCTCAAGTGTCGCTGGCCCCGAAGGCGTTACAACTGGCGGTTGATTTTGTGTCGGAGAACTAGTTTTTTCTAACCAACTCCCCTCCGCCATAAAAAGCATCACATTAGTCATGCCTGGAAGATTACACGTCACACCCCACCAATAATAACCATCCGCCATCGTCGGCCCTTTTTTAAGGTTGCACAGCACCCCCGAATTTATCGTTTTATAAACCCCACCCGTAAGGCTAGGACTAACTCGCAAATTAACAGAAGCTTTCGTTAAAACCCAATCTCCAATCTTATACGCGCTCGGTGCCGCAATCGGTACTTTTTCAAGCGATGCCTCATCTGACCATCCCATTAATCCATCTTTCCATTTAACTTGCCACTTACCCGAATGAGGCCAATTTTGAATAATACCCGTATTCCCCGCCACTTCGCTTCCAAGAACCTTAGCTGACCCACTCCCAAAATTTGAATTATCATACCAAGACCAGACGTCTAATTTTGGAACACTGCTTATCACTCGCACCTCGTCGTAAACGCTAAATTTATAAGTCACAGCTGAAACTTTATTGCCGATTAAAAATAAAGTTCCTGCCACAACCAAAAACCCGACCGCAAAAACAAGCAAAGCGCTGCCCCGTTCTAACTTGCGATAGCAATTTGGAGACTGGGCAATTGTTTTTTTCATCCCTCACCCTTTATAATTTGGTTAATAAAAATATTTAGACCTTTTTGATTTATAATAAAATCGAAACTATACTCCCCTCACTTTTAACTTCCAAAAAATAGTGAGGGATTTAAACAGTCCTTTCGAACCTTTACCCTCCTAAGTTTTGAACACAAAATTTTAGAGGGTTTTTAAAATTATACTCCTTGTCTCCTATTATTAATAGTTGATATCCCCACCCTAAATTAGCCCCGTTTTAACGGGGCTAATTTTAGTGATTATCTATTTACGTCACCGCCGCCACTCCCTCTACATGCTTAATCAAAGTCGCCACATACCCCGCCTCATTATCGTACCAAGACAAAACTTTCACAAAATCCCCGTCGATTACTTTCGTAAAAGAAAGATCCGCAATCGCTCCGTAGGGCATGCCGACTATATCCGACGAAACCAACTGCTCGCTCGTCACTTTCATAATCCCCTGCCAGCGCGGACTCGCCGCTGCATCCGTTAAAATTTTATTGATTTCCTCTGCTGTGGTTTTCCGCTTCGCCAAAAATGTAATGTCCGCAATCGAACCCGTCACCACCGGTACCCGAAAAGCCACTCCATCGAACTTTCCCACTAAATCCGGAATCGCTCGCGTCACCGCAATCGCCGCGCCCGTAGTCGATGGCGTAATATTTTGCGCCGCCGCCCGTCCACGCCGGAAATCACTCCCTTTAACCGGTCCGTCCACGATTGATTGCGTCGCCGTGTATCCGTGCACGGTGCTCAAAATCGCTTTCACTATTCCAGGATTCTCACTTAGAACCTGAATCACCGGCGAAGCCGCGTTTGTAGTGCAAGATCCGTTCGAAGTTAGAGCCACAGTTTTCAAATCACTCTCATTTACTCCCATCAAAACCGTCTTCCCCAAAGTTCCATCCGCATCCTTAGCCGGTGCCGTTATTACTACTCGCTTCGCTCCGGCTTGAATATGCACCTGCGCCTTCTCATAAGACTCAAATACTCCCGTCGCCTCGACTACTATATCTATTCCCATTTTCCCCCAAGGTAACTGCGTCGCATCCTTAATCTGCGTAAATTGAACCTCCTTGCCGTTAACAATCAATTTACCTCCAACTTCTAACTTCTCACATCTAACATCAGCATTCCACGTCCCATAAACCGTGTCGTACTTTAATAAGTAGGCAAGATTCTCAAGGTCGCCCAAATCGTTAATTGCCACAATTTCAAATCCAAGACCTGCTGCGTCCTCCGTAAATTTATCGAAGGCGGACCTAAGAAACAACCTCCCGATCCTCCCAAACCCATTAATAGCTATTTTCGCCATGTTATGGAAAAACTAATCCTTTCTGGATTTTACTAAAACTTCCTCAATTTTCTGAACCCGTCTTTCAAGCGTCTTCAACCGCTCAAGATCAGCTTTAGCCGTTAACGTTCTCCTTAAATCATCAATCTCTCGCCTTATCAACTTAAGCTCATCGTCAATCCTCGATAAGTAGTCGAAAACTGACCGGAAATTGCTGCGCGTTTCTTCTTGAAACTCGCCGAACTTTCCGTCTAAGCCATCAAATTTTTCCTCTAAACCATCGACCCTAACCGTAAGCCCCTGCTGCCCCTCAAGTAATGTGTCGAGCTTGCCATCAATATCCTCCAAAATAACCCCGAACTGGCGCGAGGATTGATCCGTGTTCTTATTTTTAGATTTCTTATCCTTAGTCATATTTAAAATCAAAACATTAGCCCTAACTTCTTAAACAAACGCTCTTGAGAAACTACTTTCTTGTTTTTTATATCTTTCCGCCTTTCCCTTATATCTGCCACCTCTTCCAAATAAGCCAAAAACGCCCGAAATCTCGAATCGAGTTTTTTAAGCCGCAGATATTCTTCTTTTGGAATAGTCACTGTCGCCATTACTGTCATAATAGCAAAATCATGAAATCGGTCAAATTAAAAGCAACCCCCGACTTACACCTTATCCCCCTTCTTTTGCAGCTTTTTTTCTAAAACCACTACCTTGCCCATCTCAGATTGAAAATCCCAACCAAATTTCTCTAGTCCAAAAAGCATCGCATTACCTTCAGAAATTTTTTTAGGATCACTAGACACTTCTAGCGCGCTTATAACTTCCATCAGCAAATCTTTATAACCTTCTATCACCTCCGTTCCTGAAGCTTCCTCAAACTCACCCGCTAAGTCAAAAATGTTTTGTATGCTTTGGTATTCCATTCCCGAATCTAAAATCGCCCGCAAGAAAATACCCCTCATTACCCGCCCATCTCTCGGCTCGAACGATACCTTTTCTCCTTTTTTATCAGGCCAACCCGGCTTCTTCTGCTTTTGGGCTAATGCTTCTTCAACTCGTTGTCTAATCTCGCTAGCCATCCGCGAGTTCCTCCTAAAATCAGCAAAGCCTTCGGCAAACTCAAGCTCATTCTCTTCGTGCCCCATACCTTGAACTTCCCCCTTCAAAAACTGAGCGGCATTCTCAACTGTATCCACCCTCGGTTCAATTGTCATATCTTCGACTAATTTCTCCTTCATCGCGTCAATCATCCCCTCGTAAGGTACCGCATCCGGCCGTTTATATTTTTCCCGATCTGCGGGAGAAAGATTTTTAAACACGAAATTGCGCGCTACTCGAGAATCAGCAAAAATATCATCTACAACATTTCCTATCATTTGCTTAGCGCGAGTTCCCGGACTATCCTCCACCTCAGCGCTATTAACTTTTGGCATCTCAAAACTCATGTTTTTTATTTTAAGCATAACCCCCCCCTAGCAAAAATCAAGTATTTCAAGCATTGCTACTCACCCGCAAATTCCACCACATCTCCAACTTTGAATCCATATTTCGCTACTGCTCCGGTATTCAGTTCCAAAACCTTATCCGCTTCTTCTGGTGGATAATAAGTCGTGAGTCCGAAAATAGTTTTCGTTGGCTCTGGTTGAGCGTTTTCCTGAAACCCAACAATTTTATTTCCCGAAATCCAAACTATATCAATCGCAAATTTCATATCTTTCATCCAAAAACCATATTTTCCAAAACCATCAAAAATAAAAAACATGCCCATGCCTTCCTCTAATTTCTCCCGCCCCGAAAGTCCTTGCGCTCGCGACATCATATCCTTCGCCACTTCAACTTTAAAAACCTGCTCGCCAATCTTAACCTCGCCCGTTGGTAAAGTTCCCTTCCGAGCGAAACCAAAAAATATCCCGCCGGCAACAATCAAAACCAAAATTGTAATAATCGCGAAAATCAATTTCTTATTCATTATGTCCTACCATTATATAATACACCACAATTCCTGTCGCCACCGAAAATCACTAAAACCAAAATTGTGATAATCGCGATAATTAATTTTTTACCCATCGAACCATAAAAGAATTATATGGAAAAACGTGATATAATGAAAACGTGATCCGAAAACGACTATCGGAACTAAAAAAACTGCGGCTAATCATTTTAATTCTTGTTGCCCTAATTGTTATCTTAATAGTCGCGAATACTTTTGTCATTTATATCGCCTTAGTTTTCGAGAGAACCTTAAAAACAGTTCGCCCTCCGAGGGTGATTCTAGTACCACCCACCCCGTCAATCTCTACCACTCCCCCCACCCAAGACACCAGCCCAAAAACTTCTTCCACCGATAATCTGCCTCCGAAAACTCGAGACGATCCCATTCAACCCGAAATTTATTCCCCTCTCATCGCCACCACCACGCCCATTACAACGGATATCCAGTTAGGCGGGGGAGGCGACTACTCCATAAAATTCAGCGGCGAAATCTCCCGAGGCCGTTTCTTGGAAAAAGATATAGGTTATAATCTAGTCTTTCGTCTTGCGCCTCAAAACTACTACGAGGAGAATATTGCTCCAGTCGACGGCAAGCCCGTGTCTATGGGCTGGCGTTTGTTGATCGTAAATAAATCAAAGCCCAATCAAGATTTCGCCGCCCTCGCCACACCTCCCTACTACGGAATAAACCCACTCGACATCGTAGGTTGGCATTTTCGGAACCCTGATAACACCGGCCCCAACAACGGTAGCGTGAATGCCCCGCAGGAAGTAAGGGAATTTAACTTCTTCACCAGTGAAGTTCTATACGAACAAGCCTACGCCCTCTACGACGAAAATAATACGGAAGAACTACTTAAACTCATCAACAATAGCGCGAGTAAAGGCCGCTTTACCATCACCGACCTCAAACTCGACAACCTAAAACCTGGAGAGCAATCCTGGATTGAATATATAAAATTCGACGTTGAACTCCACTTACCCTACAACTAGATAGTATGGCTAATTCACAAACAGAAGTTCAGCTTAGTACTAGATGATACGCTGCGTAGTGAAAAATCGGCCGTTAGCAATTTACTAAATAGGGCTACAAAAATAAGTTTAATCAACACAATAACAATAGGCGTCAAGACAAAACCTCTCAAAAACTAAGTCTAGTTTCTACTACTCGGTATATCACAATCCCTGTCGCCACCGAAACATTCAAGGATTCTTTCCTACCTCGCATTGGAATTTCCAAAATCTTATCCGCTTTATCCAAAACCGACTTCGGTAAACCTTTCGTCTCTTCTCCAAAAACAAGGGCAAGATTTTTATTTTTTGCCGGATGATATTTAAAATACGGAATCGATTTTTTATCTTGCTCCACCGCCAAGATCTCATAACTGCCGCCAGCCAGCGTCCGTCCGTTGGCGTCCGCCCGCTGGCGGATCAATTTTTTATAAACCGCCCCGAAATTTTTAAAATATTCCCACGCCATCGTCCTCTCCGCTCCAAGCGCCACTTTTGAAAAATCTGCCCGAAATTTCCCAAATCGGTCTAGTGGTGTCGGCGTCACCCCAACCAGATAAATCTTTGAGGCGCCAGCGGCATCACAAGTGCGGAAAACCGACCCGACATTATATACGCTCCGAACATTATTTAAAACCACAACGATTTCCATAAAAATAAAATTACAACATTCTAATATTCTGCAGAATATTAGAATGTTGTAAAAATCCCACGAAGTTGCGCAAACCAACCACAAACTCTTCCATATCTCAACTTCAACTCAAGCTAAATTCCTTAAGCTTTTCTCTTATAGCCTTGTCAGATACCTCGCATCCAAGCATATAATCCAGCGGCTCGCGATAATCAATGCCCTCAAAATAGGCAAGCTGTGAACGGAACAACTTCTCATTAAACTCGTTTCCAAAAACTTCAGCCGTCCGGTCAGCAATCTGGCGAAGAGAATGGTAATCGCGTAATATAAAAAAGAGGTCAACGTAGTCTTTCCATTTTGCCCGCTGACCAAGCGCGTACGCCTTCATCGCGGAAAGCGTAATCAAATCGGGCATCTTAATAAATTCACGGTATTTCTCGGCGTAAGGAATTTCGTGCGGATAGTGAAAGAATGTCCATTTTACGCCGCGCACCAAGAGCGTGTACTGACCTTTTTCATTCCACAACTCTTTATCGATAGGTGAAAAATCCGCGATCGTTTTCCTAATCCGGATGTTTAAAAAAGGCTTTGTAGAAAAAAGATCAAAATCAATCGAACGCCGGTGGCCGATATGAAGAGCAACAGCAGTTCCACCTACCAAACTAAATGATCGAGAAAATTTTTTCAGTAATGGAAGCTGACTCCGCTGGACATTAGTTAGTATTTCATCGTGCATACTTATCAAAGTAAAGCCGAAAATAGTTGCGAATCTGCGGAAAGTAATTTGTTCGATCTCGAAATGCGTGGATGTTAAATATCTTAGCTACTCTTTTTATACCCATGATTTTAAAGAGCTCTTGCACATCCTCCCAATCACCGTAATTCAAAACTGCTTCCACTAAAGAAACGTCTCCCAGTTTATCGTAGTCTCTCGTGTACCAAACGAGATGCTTACGCCGAACGAGCTCTTGCGCGGGATTCATGCTTTAATTATACCACAAACTCAACCCCTAACCAACTCTCTCGACCGAAAAACTAACCTGACGTTACAAGCACTCCTTGCGTTGTGCAAAATCAGAACTATTTCCATAAAGCCACTACAACAAAAAACTCCCAGCCGAAAAGGCGGGAGAAATAAAAAGATTTGCGGAAGACGAACTCGTACTCAGGATTCCACTTGTTCGTAGGATTCGCCCAGTTGTCGTTAAGCCACAGACCGCCCTCGTTGCGTTCCAGCTTGAAGACGTTCGGATTGCCGGAAGAGTCGTTTCTGTACGCTCGCCCGCCAAAGCCACCGGAGAGCGTGATTCGCGAAAATCTTCTCCCCTGAATTTTATTCGGTATCTCGCCCAAAACGGAAAAATCCGCTTGAACTTATACCCTAGGCGCGCGCACCAAGTATTTTTATTTTTTAGTTTTCGACACCCCTTGCTTCACGCCCGGTCTTTAAAATTCCAAGACCGGGAAGAGCAAAGTTTTTCACACGCGAGCCGTAAAACTGGATTCGGTAGCCGGAAGCCGTAACCGCCAGCGTATTCACCTAGTACCAAAAACATTGTATCAAAAAAACGACGGCCTCGCACTTTTACGTGCGAGGCCTTAAAACAAAGTTCCAAGGGTCAAAGAATCAACTGCCCGTCCTTTGTCGCTCACGCTCCAAAGAACGGGACTTGCGGAAGACGAACTCGTACTCAGGATCCCACTTGAACGCAGGATCCGCCCAGTAGCCGCCAAGCCACAGACCGCCCTCGCCGCGCTCCAGCTTGAAGACGTACGGATTGCCGGAAGAGCCGCAAATTTGCTTCATACCTATATATATCCACTCATCCATTGGCTGATCTGTGTATTTGAGACGATAACGCGGTCCGGCTTCAGCCGGGCAAAGTTCAAGGCCCAGCTCGTGAGCTCGTTCGTATGTTTGCTCGGTAGTTGCGGAATGAGCAAAACCTAAATCCGCTACCGTAAGGCGAACCAACGCCTCTTCTTCGACACTTTTTTGGGTTTCAAATTCTCGGCTCTCGAGCATATCTTTGGCATAACTTGATATTTTTATTCCCGCCGCCCTTAACTCATCCATCAGTTCTTCGGCTGTCTTACCTCCAATTTCAACTTTTTCCTGCCGAATTTTCCTTTCCGGAAATTTAGTGTAAATGTGCTCCAGATTTTCCGGCAACTTATCAAAAATCCCCGGCTCCAGTCTTCCGACATAAGCTTTAGTCTTTTCTTTGATATCGTCCGGAGTTCGCGCGATCTCGTCGGGGTCGCACCCAAACACAATCGGCATATCTGCTTCCGGATTACGCCCCGCGCGGAGTTCGGCAATCCTCGGATCTCTTTGATATCCAAACCCCTCAATCGCGCTATTAATTTCATATAAGAAAATTAAGTCGTCTTTCACAAGCGCTTCGCCCCGCGCCGTCTTTTTTTCAATCGCCGTCAAAATTTTCATATCGGCGGACTTTTTGCGATAGTTTTCCGCTCCCGGGAGCTCCCTCATCTTCGCTTCGGCGATTTCCGTCATATTTCCTTCAAGGTTTTGCTGATTATCTTCCACCCCCCTTACTTCGCCTATATTTTCCCCCTGCATCCGGATTGCAATTCTTGGAATAGTCGGCTTGCCTTGCCGGTCAAGAGTGTAATAAACATAAAAATCTCCGCCGTTAAGTTGGGTCTCGGCAGTGGCAAATCCTTTCGTGCACCAAGCCGTGCCTTTGTTTTGAAGCGAAGCCCAGAGCGCCGTCGGGTCCGTTCCTTTCTCATACCTCACCCACTTGCCTCTCGTCTCCTCTCGCATCTCCGGCGTAACCTCTCCGGCTTGTCTGATGCCTTCAACGTATTGTCTAGCGAAAGAAAGTTTGGCGAAGTTCGCCGCCTTTTCTTTGGTAATAAGCTGGTCGAGAGGAGCGCCGGCTTCTCCTTGCGCCGCTCTTAAACGCTCAAGCATCGCCGGGTCCTTACTGGCTTCGATTATTTGTTCAACATAAGCCAAAGCTCCTCGATCTATATCTGGAAAAAGCCGCGTGCTCCCCGGCGAACGTTTAGTGAATTCACCTTTATCTTTATCGTAATCGCCAAGCCCAAGCACATTGCGGAAAGCGTAGTAGCGAAACCAAGTCGGATAAGGTTCGTTTAAGTCGGAAAGGTATGATATCCAGTTATCTAAAGATTTTTCCAAATCTTGGACGGCAATCTCGCCTCTTTGCTCCAGCTCTTCTTCTCCGTAATGCGCCTCAACGCCCATCTCTCGCGCCGCCCGTTCTTCCACTCTCGCCGCTCCTTCAGCCATCTTGTCTTTATTCGGCCGCACGTATTTCTCCATCACCATCTCTCGAAGCAACGAAAGGGCGCGCGGGCGTGATTCTACGCCGAACATTTTTCTCTGCTGTTCTTTATTGGGATCAAGTGCCAAACGCTCTAGGCGATCAAGGTAATTTTGAATCCTCTCTTCTGGATCTTGGGGTATCTTTTCGCCCGTCCGTTTTTCGGTTCTTTTCGCAGCCGATTCTACCTCTTCGGCATTATGGAGGTCGTATTTCTGTTTCAAAAACTCCGGGTTCTCCATGTGGATATACTAACCCAAAAATGAAAGATATTCCAAGTAGAAATACTGCTAAAAATATTCCTACGATTACTCAAATAATCTGTATATCCGAAGTCGTCTGCCCGCCCCGTACTGAAATTTAGATCTCTTAGAGCTTTAGCTCTCCAAATTTCTAGTTTCTATTTTCATAATTGTATTGCTCATGAGATACTATGACGCGTCATAGTATTCTTATCTCTTCTAAAGGATTTTAATTTTTATTTGTATATTCGTACTTATCTGCCCGCCCCGTACTGAAATTTGGATATCCCAAAGAGTTTAGCTTTTCCAAATTTCTAGTATCGGGGTATTCTGGTAGCACTATTGCGAATTCTGCGGACTCGGGCTTTCCGTCACAGCAAACCCGGCCGAAATATCCAAGCTCGTCCTGGAATAACTCTTATCTTTAGGTATTTCCGTCCAAGAGGCCTGATCAATTACACCCCCAGAGGCGCTATGTATAGTAATTGAGTTATTCGTATAGGCTAAAGTGCTAGATTTCGGCCATTGAACATCAGGAGCTACCGCTCCAGTATACCCCTCAATATTCGCCAATAAAAAATATTTCCCCCGCTGAACAATTTTCCCATCTAACCACTTTACCGCAAAGAAATTAGATTCCACCCCATTAGAATTCTTTTTCTTTATCGTCCACCCCGTTAAATCCACCGCCTCGCCTCCGGCGTTATAAATCTCGATAAACTCATAATCCGAAGAACTGCTCGACCCCGCCATCACCTCGCTTATTAAAATTTTCTGCTGGCTTTGATTTTGCGGAGGGGGCGGAGATTCTACCGGCGGAGTTGATATCGCCTGCGACGAGGTAGTCGAGCTCGTTTGAGTACTCGGCTGATTGGCCGTCCCCCCTCCGTTCGATTCAGAGTCGTCGCTCGAAGTCCCGCTAATTAAAACTAATTCCGAATTTTTTGCTTTAGGCGTCCCACCCAAAACCGAAGACGTGTGCCAATAAAAATCATTCAAATTTCTCTCCAACGTTTTCTTCTGATCATTTTCTCCGCCGAACCGTCCCCATCCGAAAGAAGCGTTCACCTCGTCTACCAAATTGCAATTCGAATCAAAAAGTTTCAACCACTCTCCATTATTGGAAAGCGCTCCGGAATAAATTTTATTGGCGGAAATATTTGGCACGGAGTTATCGTCCGTCCGCTCAAGCAATAAAAATTCCCCCGCCGACGAACCACTCGCGGAAATTTTTTCTCCATCTTCAAAAATAATTTTAATCTTCTCGCTCTGGTTTTTAATTTGCCAGCCCGCCAAACTAATTTCGCCAGAAGAATTATTTTTTATTTCCATCCACTCATCGTTCGAAGAATCTTTTCCTCCCATCCACGCAATCTCATTAAAAATAATCGCGCGGCTCAATCCGCCAACCGGCGAACCATCTGAAGAAAATGAACAATCTTTAAAAATATTTTCGGAACTTTTATTGGCTGATGGCGTGTCCGTGCCTATCGAAACCGCCTTTTGGACCGCAGTTGGCTTTTTATTTTCACTCGCACCTAAATCTTTCTTTAATTCTGAAATTTTTCCACTCGCACCCGCCGCCGGCGCAACATTCTGCTGTCCAACTCTTCCCGAATCACTTTTCTTATTCAAATTTTGCGCCAAATCTCCAATTCCACCACTTAAATCACCGCCGCGAGCCAAATTATTTCCATTATTTGCCGTTAAATCCAGTTCGTAAATCGGTTTCGCGCTCTTGAAACCCAAAACATCCTCAAAAGTTTTATAAACTGCCGCCGAAAAATTTCCTAAAACGGAATTTTCGCCAGAAATTTTTCCGCCAAAAATCAAAACTGTCGCCAAAAAACCAGCCAAACCTAATCCAACAAAAAACTTCGGCTGTTTCCAAATTTTTTTCTTTTCGAAATTAAATTCCTCGTCCATTGGAGAAAAATTAAAAAAATTCCGATTCACCTCCCCTCTCAAAAACCTGTCAAGGGGAAAACCGGAACCTCGCTTGCCAAAAAGGTCCCCTTATCTCACGCCTTGGCTCGAGCCGAATGAGGTTTTTCATAGGTCCGGCTCGTCGCGAAAAAAATCTCATACCTATCATAATGATTAATCGAAAAACTATCAAATTGGCCGACTTATCCACAAGACTTTTAAAAAAATCTGGTGGTAAACTTACCCGTGGAAAACAAAAACTCGTCGTAGAATAAAAAAATAAATTCTCCGCCAAAGGCGGATCCTCCTTTGGAGGACAAAACAAAAAAAATGACCCCCAGGCGTAACCACTTCAAAGAAGTTCGAAAAAGAGACGGTCGTATTGTGTCCTTCGAGCAAGATCGCATCACTCAAGCCATCACTAAAGCGATGCTCGCCGCACAAGAAGGCAACCCCGAAGTTGACGCCGAACGTGTTTCCAATCAAGTGGTTAACGCCTTAGCTCATAAATTCGATTCCACTCGCATCCCAACCATCGAACAGATCCAGGATACGGTTGAAACCCAGCTTATGGCCACCGGTTTCACTCAAACCGCCAAGTCCTACATCCTCTACCGCAATGAACGATCCAGAATTCGGGAAGAAAAAAGAGAAGTCCCCGAACATGTCCGCGAACTCTCTGCCCAAAGCAAAAAATATTTCCGCAACCCCTTAGGCGAATTTATTTTCTACCGCACCTACTCGCGGTGGATCGAAGAAGAGAGTCGTCGCGAAACCTGGATTGAAACAGTTGATCGTTACGTCGGTTTTATGAAGGAAAATCTGGGAGATAAATTAAGCGACGCCGAATATAGCGAAGTTCGCGAAGGTATTTTAAATCAAGAAGCGATGCCATCGATGCGCCTTCTCCAATTCGCCGGCCGCGCCACCCGCTCCACTAACGTCTGCGCCTACAATTGCTCATTTATCGCGCCCTCTCGCATTCAAGACTTCGCCGAAATTATATACATCTCTATGTGCGGCACCGGCGTCGGCTTCTCGGTTGAAAATCAAAACGTCCAACAACTTCCCCAAATCAAAAAACAAACTGGTGAAAAACTTCCAATCCACGTAATCGATGACTCTAAAGAAGGCTGGGCCGACGCTTTAGCTCTTGGCCTTAAAACTTGGTTCGACGGCAAAGATATCGAATTTGATTATTCAGCTCTTCGCCCCGCTGGCGCGAGATTAAAAACTATGGGTGGTAAAAGCTCCGGCCCCGACCCGCTCCATTCCCTCTTAAATTTCACCCGAGCTAAAATTTTAAAGAGGCAAGGCCGCCGCCTCTCCAACCTCGATGTTCATGATGTCATCTGCAAAATTGGCGAGATCGTGGTCGCCGGCGGCGTACGTCGCTCAGCCCTCATTT
>ERZ1292629.359-Hain-H43-01um-R1-359-length-48268-cov-12_pt1 | contig 46707 bp, 39 predicted proteins | sample MGYA00564399_ERZ1292629 | MGnify/ENA primary metagenome ERZ1292629 (study PRJEB36523, sample SAMEA6512636) | groundwater metagenome | collected 2019-01-08 | study: AquaDiva: Metagenomics assemblies of 32 groundwater samples
GCGGGCGAGGAACTTCCGCTCGTCCTCGGTCGGAGCGTTGCCGAGGATCTGGCCGCTAAGGAGTCCGCCACCCGCAATGTTCCATGCCGATAAGGTCCACATCGGAGCGAACAAAAGGTAGTTCAGCATCTGCGCCATCTTCGGCGTCGCCCACAGGTACTGGTCCCAGTTGACGCCACCGATACCGGAGTTGAGTCCAGCGGCCAGCCGCCTGTAGATCTCAATTCGCACTTTACTGTCGTTGTAGTCCAGGCCCTCGGCGGTTGCGATCTCCCGCGCCATGCGGTCGGTCAGCCAGATCTTGAGGAGCGGGAAGGCGCCGGAGTGCTTGCCGGGGGCGCCGAACGCCCACTCGGCCAAAGGCTTCCCGGTCACGTAGCGGAGCGTCTTCTCGACCTGCTCGCCAACGTCTTTGCCGATGAAGGCCGAGACCTTGCGCCCAGCCGCCTTCATGTCCTTGTCGACCGTGCTGCCGGCGAAGTCCAGGATCGATTCCTGTCCAAGGAGCAGACCGGCTGTGGCCATATCCGACATGATCTGGATGGCCACCGGGTCGCCTGACGTCAGGAGCTTGTTCCACGCGTACACCCCCGTGCCCACCTTCTGGGGCTGGAAGAGCACGTTGTTCTTCAAACTGGTGTACCCGCTGGCCTCAATGGCGCTTTCGATCAGGGACAGATGGAAGAACAGGCTGAATCCGACCGACTGCAGCTTCGACCACTGTGTCGCGGAAGTAAGACCGGCGAGAACGTCGGTGCCCCCGACCATCCAGCGCACGGGCTCCTGGACGATGTGCTTGAGGAAGAGGGCCGAGTCGCCGCGCTTGACATAGAACTTCGCGATCGACGGGAACTTGGACTCCACGACCTCGTATTCCTTGAGCGACAGCATGTCGGCGAGCGCGGCGATGCCCTGGCGGGGGTCCGCCCCGGACTCCAGGCGCTTGTTGAGGCTCGACGCCAGGCGTTCGGCGGCGGTCTTCATCGTCTCATTCGTGATCAGCGGCTTCTTCTCGACGAAGGCTGATGGCACGGCGACCAGGAGTGGCTTGCCGTCCAGGTCCGGGGTGAGCAGGAACTGCTGCATCACGTCCCGGTTCATCTCGGCGGCGAAGACATCTTCCATGTAGGCGTACCGGAGTTCCAGGATGTTGGTCGTCCTGGGCTTGATCCCACGCTTCTCGAACATCTCGTACAACGTGCCCTGGAATCGGCGGGGGAAGGAACGCGCGGTCCACTCCTTGTACTTGTAGCTGTAGAGCGTGGTGCGGAGCTTCTTGATCGTCGCGATCGCCTTCTGTGTCGCCGGGTCGTCCGGGGAGAACTGTCCCTTCCGGGCCAGCTCGACCTGCTTCTCGTACAGGGCCCGGGTCAGCATGGCGTTCAGGTCCCAAAGGGTCAGGGTCAGTTTGCCGTCGGCGCCCTTGAGGTCGGAGAGGTCATCCCCTTCGGGAAGGAGGTCCGACTTGGTGACCTCGCGGTACAAGTCCAGCTGATCCTTTATCGGACTCGGGGCGCTGTCGGTGCTGAAGTCACGGACGTACGCCGCCTCCGGCAGCAGGGTATCCGCCGGATCGGGCTCGCGGGACAGGCGCTCCACCGCCTCGTCGACCTGCCGCACGGCTTCCTTGCCCGCGGCGTCCAGGTATCCCAAGCCGTAGACGTGCTGGAGATAGGCTTCCCGGCGAAGAGAGTCGGACCACCCGGTGATCGAGAAGAGCTCGTCCATCTGCTTCCCGCTCTCGACGGCCAGCTCGATCATGTCGACCTTGCGGCCGGCGGCGGTGAGCTTCGCGTACGCCTGGGTGCCCTCGAACCGCTTGATGAAGTCGTTGTACCGCTCGGTCGTCTCGATGTCGGACCCGTCCGGGGCCTTGTGCTCATTGCCCCACACGATCCCGTGGTCCAGCATGGCCTTGCGGGCGGCCTTGATGGCATTGTTCTTCTCGGACTCCGTGGGCGCCAGGTTGGCCGCGCGCAGGTGCTTACGGACGGCCGGGAGGTCGAGCAGCTGGCCGGTGGCCCACATGAACCGCTCCATCTCCTGCCGGTCCTGCTCGGTCCACTTGACGCCCTTGACGTGCCCGTGGAACTCGCCGTCCTTGATTGCGAAGAGCTTGTCGTCGTCGGGGACCAGGCCGTAGTACCGGTAGTGCCGGAGGAGTTTCATGCCCTCCGCCGTCATGATGCCGCGGAGCCGGGCCTGCTTGTCGATCAGGTACCGGTGGATCGCGTTCGTCCCCATGAGCCCGAGGATCATCTTGTCATCGATGAAGCTGCGGAGGACGAGGGACGCCTTGTCCTGCTGCGCCGGCCGGGCCAGGGTCACCTCGCGCCAGGTGTTCCCGTTGGCGTCGGTGACCGGCTGGGCGCCCATGCGATCGACGATCGCGGCGACGCGCTTCTCGTAGAAGGCTTCGATCGGGGCGAGCTTCTCGATGCCTTGGGTTTTGAGGTTTTGGATCTCGGCGTCGATAGACTCGACGGTGCGGTCATTCGGATCAGGTTGTTTCAGGAACTCGTCAAGAGTAATCTGCCCACGGTAGCGTTCATGCGCTTCCAACCAACTATCAAAGGCCCACTGCTCTTGGCCTTCTGGAATATTCCGACGACGGGTTGAAGCAAGCGCCTCGACCCTCGCATCTTGTAGGTTCGTCAGCCGATCCGCCAGAACCTGATGCCCCTCGACCCTAGCCGCAGTCTCACCTGTCGGGAAACGGACGCGCTCGAACCCGTTGTTCCGGGCCCAGCCGATGATGGACTGGATGAAGACCGGGACCCAGGTTTGGTCCTTGAGCATGAGGTTCAGGAAGGCGGCCTGGTTAGTGGGGAAGTACCGGCCGTATGTTCCGTCGTCCCGTACGAAATTATCACCTTCTAGCTGTAGGCGACCGATACTCCCGCCCCCGGTTCCGCCCCGATACACTTCCGCGAGGGGTTCCGTCATCCTGACGTAGGCCTTACTCCCGTCCGAGTGGAGCACCGCAAACACGGTTCCCCTACGATTTCCGTTGTTCAGGAGTTTCCGAACGAAATCGCTCTGCCCCGGGGACCATGATACGGCGGTCTTGATCCCCCGGCGGATGGCCGTCGCCTCGGTCATGCCAGGATGTGTCGGTCCAAGGAAATGAACATGACCCCTATCGGTTCCGGCGAACGTACCGCCGGCGGTGAGCGGAATCTCTTCTGACGGAGACACTTTGTCCCCTATGTACTCAAACCTCGCCTGCCAGACAGAATTGAGCGGGTCGTTCGCGTCGAATTCTCCTTTGTGCTTTAGTTCCGCGACGTACGAGTCCGCCCGGTTACGGAGATCTTGGAGCCGGGCGGTGTCCCATGCTTCCCGCCGGGCCCAGTCGGACCCAGAAGAAGACTCGGCGAGTTTCTCCTCGAACCCACCCTTGTTCTTCTGGAACAACTCGCTCTGGATCTCCTGGACTTCGAGAACCGACGGCTCGGACAAATCCTCCCCGTCCGGGCGACGAACAATCCACGTTATACCATCGGAGGAAAGCACTGTTCCGCCTACATCCGAGGCCAGTCCCTCCGCCTCTGCTTTATCCTCGATCCCACTCGCGACTACAGATCCGGGTCTCGCCTTAGGGAGTCTCAGATGCTCCCGCACCCTGAACCACCCAGCCAGGTTCGGATCCTGGAACTCACCGTGCTGCCCAGGCACCGGGAACGGCGCCTTGATGAAGTACTCGCGGTACTCGCCTTGGCCCCGGTTGACGGAGAGACTCTCGTAACCCATCCCAGTAAGCATGGGATTTGGGCGCTCATCGGCGTCTTGGTAGTCAGAGGGATTCGCTACCTGCGCCGACTCAATCCCCAACTTCGGCAGCACTTCTGTCTCGTACTGCGACAGCAAAGCCACCGGGTCGCCGGTCTTCCCCTGAGCCCAGGCCAGGAACGCCGACGCTTCGTCCTTTGGCGCCTGGACTCTCTGAACCTGTTGAGCCAAGGTCTGCTGTTTCCGGACGCGATCGGGGATCCCCGCGAAAGCCTTGTGCCACGAGACCTGGAGTGAAACGGCCCCGGTGTTGGAGACGTCGGCCACAACAAGAGACGCCCTGTCATCCGACCCGGCAAAGTCAAGCTCGGTCTGCTCCTTGGCCGGCGGCTTCCCGAACGCCCGGTCACGCAGGCCCCGGGTGGCGAGGAGCGCGGTCTCCCGGCGCAGGTCCAGGAAGGATTGCCCTTCGTGCGCCTTCTTGTTCGCGGCGTCGATGAACTCGCGGTCAATGCCCCCGACCTTGGCGTCGTACCTGTCCCGTGCAATGAGCCCGTTGGTGTAGGCCACAGAGTCAGCCTGCATCAGTGGCAGCAGTTTGTCGTACAGGCCCTGGGGCAGGATCCGGCCGGTCAGGTTCGGGTTGGTCAGGATCGCCGTGGCGAATTCGATCCGCTCGTCCGGCGTATGCCTCTCGATATCCGCCAGCGTCTTGATATGTGTGTCGAACCACCGGTGGGCCTGGGCGACCTTGATCTCCTTCAACGCGCGTTTGTTCCGCCAAGTGCGAAGGCGCCTACGGTACAACTCCGGCCGCGGCTCGCTCTCTTCCCAGGCGAAATTGCGAAGGGCGTACCACGGGCGCGTACGCGGGGAGGTCAGGGGGTAGAAGCCGTAGGGGGTGGACAGGGCCAGTGATGCACGGTCGCCCTCCGCTCCGGGCGCCACGGGCTCCACGGCTCCGGGCGCCGTACTCGGCTCCCCCACGAACTCCGCTTTGTCCTGGGCCTCTTGCTTCGCGGCGTCGGCGTCAGGTGTCACCGCGTCCGGGGCCGCCGGCTTCACCGCCATCGTGGTGAACACGGTGTAAGGGGCGCCAATGCTATCTAGGTAGGCCGCGAACGGGGAGTCCACGCCGGGCATATCCCCAAGGACGAAGGAGAAGCCGAGTTTAGCCAGTCTGTCAATGTCGGCCTTGGTGGCTTCGGCCAGCGGCTTACCGGACAACGACCCGTTACGAGCGATCATGGCAACCGCTTCTTCGGGCTTGTAGGACCCGTCGGGAACCAGGTCGGCGGCCACCGGGGCAACGCGGACCGTGCTACCCCGGAGATTTGGATTTACCCCCAGTCGCCCCGCCAGGAACATGGCGGATGTCTGGGTAGACCGAGGAGCGCCGATGGGGCCGGCGATCTCACCGATGAACGCGCCGGCACGAGCGGCCAGGACTGCTTGACGCATGGCGTGATCCTTACCATCACCCAACGGCGTCCCTTTACCGGACGGGGCGTTCGTCAGCTTCGGCCCGTACATCTCTTTCTGGTCCGCCGGTATGGCTTCCGGGTGCCCGCCCGACACGGACTTGAAGGGTCCCATCCTCGTCGTGCCCGCGGTCGAAGCGGGGGCCTCCGGGGGTGTCGCCGCCGGGCCCTCGTCGGCCGGGGCCGGGGGTTCCTGGACGGCTTCGTCGTTCGCATTCCCGGTGGCCTCGGGCGCCTCCGCCATCCGCGCCGGTTCGCCCATCTTCGCGGGCGCCCAGACCCGGTTGTAATAGAAGTCCTCGGCCATGTCCTTGACGTCGACCTTGCCCTCAGTCCACAGCGCCTGCTGGGCCATGACATGCCGGTCCAAGGTGCGCCAGAACGCGCTGACACCATCTGATGGTACGCGCATCAGATTGAGAAATTGGCCCTTGTGCGACCCGTTGTCGAAGACGCGGTGAAGCAGGTTGTGGCCGAAGTAGGACGCCTGGACACCTCGGTACAGGGTGTTGAAGCCGACCCGGGCCTCTTCCAGGTCCTCGTCGACCAGCCCCTCGCGGTAGTCGAGGGAGAGACGGACGGAATTAGCCTTGGTGTCCCAGACGAGGAAGTCGAAGAACCGGTTCCCGGCGTACTGCTGCTTGTGCTGCAGGAATAGCTCGCGCGTGACCTTCTGGGCGTCCAACTTCTCCGCCTCGACCATATCGACCAGGGCCTGGACCGTGATGGCGCTCCTCACCTGCTTGACCAGTTCCTGCAGGATCGTGTGCTTGAGCGGCCAGGACTTCGGGTTCCCCCGTACCACGTTCCGCATCTTTCCGGTCGATCGATACGCCTCTTCGGCCTTCGCCAGGTCGCGGACGTACTTCATCTCCGTGATCAACTCCTGCCCGGTCTTGGACATCAGCACGTGGGCACCGGCCTTCTGCTTGAGCGCGGCCCAGGCTTCGATCGCCGCCTTCCCGAGAGCTGTGTCAGCGAACCGACTCGTGCTCAGGAAGGTCAGGGTGTCGTTAACCACGGGGTTGTAGGTCCACTCCTCGAACTGCATGATGCCGGCGATATCGCGGGGGAGGCGGTCGGCGGCGAAGAGGTCCGAGAACTTCGACATCTTCCGGCCGTCCTCGGCCAACTGCGACAGCTGGTACCAGGGCTGGACGGTCGGGTGCTTGGCGACCCACTCACGCCGTTTGTAAATGTTATCCAGGCCGTTGTAGATGGCGATGTCCTTCTTGGACGCAACGGCCAGGAACGCCGTGACCCAAAGGTCATCGTTGTTCGCGAATGTCGACTCCCCTTCGGCCCGCTTCTTGGTCGGACTCTGGGCCGCTTCCTTCGCCGCCGCGTACGCCTTGAGCAACTTGTTCGTGTTGAACTCGGTGGCCAGGTCGCTGTAGACCTCCTTCACCACCGGCTCGAACTGGTCCATCGGGAAAACCACATCCGGGCCCTTATCGAGTGCCACCGCGGCATCGATCAGCCGGCGGTTGTACTTCAAGGCGGCCAGGAACATCGGGAGCACGGACGCATTGAGACCGAAGGGTCCGGCCCAGTTGTTCTTCAGGCCGTCGACGTAGACGGAAACCATATCGGAGCCGGTCGAGATCATGAGCGCCATGAAGGCCTGGTGGTTGGCCCCCATGAAAGCATCGACCTCGGCCTTGGTCAGCCCGATCATGTGGGTCTTCTTGTTGATCGTGACCTTGATGCTCTCCTTCATCGACCGGCCGACCATCGCCGCCTGGTAGTCGGCGGTGTTGCTCTTGGCCGCGATGGCCAGAGGCGAGTTGGAGTCAAGGGCGGCCTTCTGCGCCTGCTCGGCGTGCCTGGGGCTATTGACCGCAGCGCTCGGCTCGACCCTGCCGTTGGCCTGCTGGTCGGCCTTCACTGCGTCGAACCGAGCGGCCGTGGCGTCCATCGACATGGTCGCCCACGCGTGCGCGGCGGGCTCTGACCGTGCGTAGGCCAAAATGGCGACGATCCGGTTCCAGATGCCTTCCGGGCTGTCGTCGAATACCCGGCGCGTGCGCTGGATGTTCTTCGCCGCGTCGCCGTCCTTGTCCTCACCGGCCGACTGCTGGACCTTGATCGGCGCGGCGCCGAAACTCACCCCGGGGTTGAACGTCATCTCCTGGCTTCCGACGGCGCCTGACCCAACGGTCTGGAACGGCGTGCGGAACCGGTACAGGGGCGACCCGGGGATGATCCATCCGAGCTCGGGGTCCTTCCGGAACTCGTGGTACTTCAAAGTAGAATCGCTGACGCTGTTGTCCACCCGGCGCTGGATATCAGGCGCCCCGATACGCGGCTGCCCGGACGACAAGCTGCCGTCATGATGGACGATCGCGCGGACCAGGCCATCTCCGGCCGGCTCGCCGAGGTAGGGATTGAACATCCAGTCGGCCAGGCCGGGGTGCTTGAGTACCCACTGGACCGCCTCGTCACGGGTGGCAAATCCCTTGCCGTTGGTCAGCCAGGGGGCGTTCTCGCGCCCAACCACCTGCTCACCGGTCTCGAGGTCCAGCTTCGGCACCCCGAATCCAGGGAGTGTGTATCGCACGGTGCCGTCAGGCAATATGACTTCCTGGGCGTCCATGACACCAGGGATCCCCTCGCCGTTGACCGTCACCGCCCGGTTGCCCTTGACCTGGGGGGCCAGGACCTTCATGCCGAGATTGATGGACTTGGACAGCATCTTATCAGCGACCAAGACGGACTGCGGATTGACGCCGGCCTTGATCGTCGTGGCGAGCTCCACGTCCGCCGAGGACTTGGGGGACAACTTGTTCGCCGCGATGTCGGCAAACGTCACGTCGCCGAACGGGATCACACGGAACGAGCCGTCAGGGTTCTTGACCCGGATGGCCTGTCTCATCTGGACCGCACGGAGTTCGGACAGAAGACCGGAAAGGACCGGCTGCAGCCGCGGGTGGATCGACCCCTGCTCGATCGCGAGCATCTGGCGACCAGCCTTGCGCGTCGAGAGCGTGGTCGGGGCGAGAAGGTTGGGCAGGACACCAAACGCCTGACCGCGGAACGCCTTGACGTGCGCCTTGGCGTCAGCCTTCCGTGAAGCGGGTGTGCCTTCGAGACTCCAGGTGCCGTCCTTCGCTTTGACCATGGACCCGAGGCCAAGCTTGCCGGGGTTGACTTTGTCCGACCCGGCGAGGACGATGAACCGCAGATTGGGGTTGGCCTCCTTGACCTCGGCGACCAACTGGTTCAGGGTGGCATAGACGTTCCCGTACTTCGGCCCCTGGAACTCGCTCAGGTTCGAACTCATCATCTTGACGAGCCAGGGCATCCCGCCCTCGATGTCCCGGATCTGGAACTTCATGGCCGCCGCGGGGCCGGTCACGAGGGGGCCCAAAACCTGTTGGGCTTCCTGGGCGAACTCGTCAAGATGGGCCGAGCCACCGTCGAAGATTTCCTTCAGATCGTCGCCGGACAGGAAGAGGACGTCGGGACTGCGGCCGAAGTGCATCTCGTAGTCGGCCATCGGCAGACCGGGGGTCCGGGCCTGGCTGTCGCGCTTCGACTTCTGCTCTTCAAGGAGATCGATAATGACGGTCTTGCCGTCGGCCGAGGTGCCCTTCTTTTCCTTGGCGTAGTGCTCGAAGTTGCCGCTGATCGTGCGCTGAAGGAAGAGGGAGAATGCACGGTAGTGCGGGGCCTTGATCTCCTTCTTCCGGTTCTTGATGAGCCGGTCGATCTCCCCCTTCTTGTCCGCGATTTCCTGGTCCATCCGGTCCCGGTCTGCAGACGACGTACGGGGGTTGCTGATCGCCTTCCGCAGGGATTCGATCTCGGCCTTGAGCTTCAGGATCTGGTCGCCGATGCCCTTGATCACGGCGTCGAGTTTCGCCAGCTCGTCGTACGGAACTAGGTGAGCACGAACCGCAGGCGCTGCGTTCTTCGTGTAGTCGAGCGCGGCATCCATCATGACGCGGTAGTCGCTGAACTTCTCGGCGTCGAACCGGATACCGATCAGTTCGGTCTTGTCCCCATGGACGTCCATCAGATAGTAGCCCTGGTCCCACAGGTAACGCCGGATCTCAAGCAGCGCCTGCCCGGTCAGCTTCTCCGGATCGAACTCGCCGTTCGCGGTCCGATAGGCGGCGATAGTGACGACCGCGTCGGACGGGCTCCAGCCATGCTTGGCGAAGTACGGCATGAGCGCCATGACCCAGGGGGCCATGATGTGCGCGCCCATCTTGGATTTGCCGTTTCGCAACGACGCGATTGGGGATAACGCAAGCACGCCGTTCGACCGCAGGGCCATGCGCTCGAGGTTGGTCGGGCCAGTACTCCACGCGGCGGCCCGGTGCGTGAACGTCCAGGGAATGATGCCGAGGCGACCGGGGGTCTCGGCGTTCAACCAGGCCTGGAACGCCACCGCGTCCTCGTTCGGGACGACGTCGGCTTTCTCCGCATCATACTTCCACTCCGGCGCCCAGCTCGGATTGAGCCGGCGGAACATAGTGTCAAGAGGATAAACGAGCCCGAGGTCGATTACGGGAACTACGGCCCCGGATGCATTGATCCTCGTCTTCCCTGTATCCTCACCACCAAGGATGAACCGATGCGTTTCATCAACGGAACCAGAGGCACGGAAGAACCCGGTCTCGAGACCGCTCATCTCCGAGAGCCAGAGGATCAAGGGCTCGGTCTGGTCGTTGAGCGGCATCTTCCGGATCTCAAGGTACCGGTCGCGCATCCGGACCCAGTCGGCCATCTTGTGCTGCCCGACGGTGACCTTCAGTTTGGTCTTGAGGTCAGGAAGGGTGTCAACGCGATTAGCCACCGTGTGCCCTTCAACCACTCCATCCTCTCGCTCGGTCTCCAGGATCAGGGATGGGTGGAGGAACGAGAACGAGTACGTCTCGATCACTGCCCGCGCGTACGCGAGAGGGATCTCCAGCGTCTGGAACGCCGACTTCAGACTACGCTCGACCGCGGTCTCGCCAGGGGTCGCGAGCCAGGCCTTCCAGGTGTCCTCGGTCAGGAGCGCCTTTCGCCAGGTCTCCGAGGCGCCGGGGGCACTCAGGGCGGTGAAGATCACGCGGGAGCCAGAGTACTCACCAGGCAACTTGTGGAAAAGGCGTAGGGCGTCGAGGAACGGGCGGAAGCGCTGGAAGAGCATGAGCTTCGCCTTTGCGTCTGCGGACATCCCCAGCTCATCGGGGGCCACACCGGCGGGTGCCTCATCCTCTTCGTCGTTGGTCTCGTTGCTGTCCTGGTCGTCGTTCTCCTCGTTCTCCCGCTCTTCGGCTTCCTCGTCCATGACGGGGGAACCGTTCTCATCCACCGCCTTCTTGAACGCGGCCTTCCGGGCCTCGATGGCAGAGAGGTTGGCCTTGACAGACATGACGTCGGGGATGGATGGGTCAGCGTCCATCGCGGCCTCGAATTCACTCATTAACGCATCGTACGCCGCGCCATCGTCGACGATCTGCGGGTACAGGTTCATCATGTGCGAGTAGAACTGGAGCAAGCCCTTCTTGGGGTCCTTCGGGTCGCCATGAACCTCGGGGCCGTAGAAGATGGTCTTGAGCTCCTTGAAACCTTCGGGCGTCTTCGGGTCGGGGAGGACCAAGGATGCCTTGGTGCCCGACTCCTCGTCCGTCCGGTCAGCCGGCTGGGGCGGAGGCGGAGTTGCCGCGCGCCGCTGTTTCCTGGCCGCACGCATGGCCTTCGCCTGAGCCCTGATATCGTCCGGTGCCGGTGTGGCTTCAGGAGCAGGTGCCGGTACGACCTGGGGCACCGCCGGGGCTGGCTCGGGAACCACGACGGGCTTCTCCGGGGGCGGCGGTGCGGGAGACACGGCCTTGACAGCCGGGGCCGGCTCGATGACAGGCGCTGGGGCTGCCGTGGGCTCCTCCACTGGGGGTGCCGCGGGGGTAGCCGGGGCCGCCACAGGCGTGGGGGTGACCGCAGGTGCCGGGGTCGCCACGGGCGCGGGGGCGGGCGGGGTGGACTTCTCCGCCAGCTTCGCCACAACGGCATCAGCGTCCTTGGGGCTCATGCCGGCCGGCTCAGGGGTCGCCGCCTTGCGCTCTGCGGCAGGCTTCACGGCCTTCGTGACCGGCGTCTTGTTGGCCGGCTTCAGCTCGCGCTTGGACTTGACCATCTCGAGATCCAGCATCGGATTGCTGAACCGGTCCTTGTACCCCTCGCCGAGCAGGTCCCCGATGTCCTTCTTGGTGAATTCGTCGAAGTTGCCGCCGAACGCCTGGTCCAGGATGTCCTGCGGGATGGCGGCGATCTCCTCCTTGTACAGCAGGTCCTCGGGGGAGGTATCGTAGCCGAGGACACGGTGCATGAAAATCTTGCCGTACAGCTCGGCCTTCCGCTCGTCGGACGCCAGCATGCGGGCCAGCTTGTCGTACGGGCTCGTCCCGGGCTCCTTGCCCTCCGCGCCGACCGGGGCTTCCCGGAGCAGCTTGGCCAACTCGGTCATACCGGCGAGGGCTTCCTTGGAGACATCGGTACGGTTGGCCAACCTCATCCGGCTTTCGACCCAGTCCTCGATCAGATGGTACACAGAGAACTGGGTGGAGAACATGAGACGGAGGCCATCCTTGCTATTGAACGCGCCAGTCATCGGGACGGTGTAGACGTCATCACGCCCGCGCTTCCCGCTCGGCTTGAGCTGCTTCTTGATGTCCGCCCAGGAATACCTGTGCGCCTCGTACCAGGGGCGCAGGTTCGCCTCGGTGTCCGTCACGAACCCGGGCATGGACGTCATGATCTGGGTCTTGACGCGCCCCTCGTGGTTGTACCCACGTTCCTTGAGCTCGGTCTCAGTAAGCTCATCGACCTGGTCGCCGTTCCCGCCAACCTGCCGAACCTCAAACTTTGTCTTGGCCAGGTTGAACCCCCGGATCACGACAGCCGGTTGACCGGCGGCCATCAGCACATCCCCAGGCCGGAACGACGTGCGCCGGGCGTCTTCGAGCACGGCCCGAACCCGCTTGGCGGATGCGGAGAACGCCCGCAGGGACCCGCGGTCGGTCGGGGACGAGGCTCCAGCGCCGCGCCAGAAACCAGGGTTCATGTACATCGCCGTGATCTTGTCGGCCATCGGCGCGGTGTCGCTGATCATTCGCTCGAACTCATCGATCTCGAGCCCGGCCATGTTCTCCATCAGCCGGAAGGTGTTGACGTTCACGTTGTCGGCGCCGAGGATGGCCCGAGAGCGGATCAGCATCTTCTGAAACTCCTGGGACATGCCGATGTCGGACAATGTAGCCGGGCGGCCCAGCTCCGCGGACTTCTTCGCCACGGCCTCGGCGGACAGCGGGAGCTCACGGGTCCAGGCGTCGCCTTTCCCGCCCTGACGGAGCGGCCCGGAGACAGTGCCTTCGCCAGTCATCTTGGCCAGTTCGGACTTCCGCGCCTCGGCGTCCGCGTCGATCAGGGCCTTTTGATACGAGGTAACCATGTTGTCGACGAACGACAACCCGGCGGCCTCGACCTCGGGTTCACTGGCGCCCTCGTCGCGCGCCTGCTGCTCCACCAGCTTCAACATCTTCACCATCTCCGGGCGACCGTGGTACGCCTGGTACTTGTCGAAGCTGCCGTAGGTCAGGGTGCCGCCGAACAGGATCTGCGGGGCGAACGGGGCGGCGAGGAGATCGAACACCAGATTGGCGGCGTTCTTGACGTGCATGGGCGCCGAGCCTTCAAGCTTCAGCAGTTTGTGCAGCCCGTCGACGCCTTCCTTGTGCTGCTCCTCCGAGACGATCTGATCCTTCGTCGGGGAGAGGATCTCCTTGGCCTTCTTCGCGTTCTGGAACAAGCCATTCCAGCTTTGCTGGGCCATGCCGAGACTGTGGACCGCGGCCATCGGGATGGCGAACGCGGCGAGTTCCGCGACGGCCTGCTCGGACGACGGGACCGCGCCCTCGAACGCCGCCTTGAGACCGGCCTCATCGCCCTGGGTGCCGAACAGGCCATGGAGGAAGCCGCCCGCGCGCTCTTCCGCGAACTCGCCGAGGATCTCATCATACCCGGCCGCTTTGAAGAAGTTCGACGCGGACTCGAAGTTGACGTCGTGCTTCGCCATGTACCGTGCGATCCGGTCAGCGACGCCCAGATCCTTGGTGACCTTCTCGGCCAGCATGGCGGCCTTGACTTCATTCTCGGGAATGAGCCGGGTGGCCGCGTGGCGGATCTTGGCCCGGACCTCTTCGGCCAGCTTCCCGGCACCGGGGATCTTGGTCGCGACCTTGCCGAGGCCGGCCAGGATATCGCCGCCCATGAATTCAGAACCACGCTCGATTACATCTGAAAGGACGCCGGTGGCGTACGAGCGAAGGTAGGTCTCGTCATCGCCGGTAAGGGCGGCCCCGATCTGGCTGATGTTGGCCTGTTCGGACCCCAGCCCCTGGCCGGCCGCGGCTGTAGAGATGCCCTGGATGGCCTGGTTGACCGCTGCGTTGGCCGCGCCCGCGGTGGACCAGTAGGCAACCTTCCCGGCGCCCTTGGCCGCCACCTCGCCGATGCGCTTCCCCGCGGCCTTGACCAGATAGGTCTTCAAGGCTTTCTCGACCGCCTCGCCCGCCCCTTTGTAGGCCGCCCGGGAGGCAATGGACGCCGTCAGCCCGCCGCCGGCCACCGGGGCGCCGGCAATCGTAGCCGCCAGGGCGCCGGTGCCGAGGATTTCAGTACCGAATGCGACAGATTGTCGCACTATGCTTCCGATCGTCCCCCCAATTGTCCTATTAGAATCCCTCTCCATCTCGAGCATGAAGCGATTGAGGTCCAGGAGTTCCTGGTCGGTCGGCTCTTCCCCAGCCCCAAGCTTCCGGGCGGTGAGCAGAATCTTGCCGGTGCTGATCGCGCGGATGCCGGCTCCGGCGAAGGGGATGTCCTCTTCGCTGGGGGTAATGCCTTCCAGGAAGCCTTCACGCCCTGTTGCCTGCTTCTGGATCAGATCGAGATACTCCTGGCCGTTGCTCAGGGTGCGGATCTTGTCAGGGGTGACTTCACGGCCAAGCCAGCGGGTGGGCGGGGCCGGACGGTCGGCGGCGGTCATAGCTACGATGGCCTGGTTCGTCGGCGATAGCCCAGACGATGATGCCTCGATGATAGCCTGATTCGCGGGAGAGAGGTCCTCTTGGACTTCTGGCGGGGCCGCTGGAGCAGAGAGACCGAGAATGATCCTGTTTGAGTCAGACAGATCGTCAGCCATTCGTTCCTCCCACCCCAAGGTCACCGTATCATCTCACAGGTCACTCGGAGCGTCAACTACTTTTTGCTGTTAATCTGTCCCCACTGCTCCGCGTACTGTTCCTTGGTCAGCTTCACCCCCGTGAACTTCTTCTGCCCTGTCATGGGATCCACTTCCTCTGTGTACTTGTCGTATTTCTGCCAGTCGTCCTCGAACGCGGTCGCCCTTCGCAGGTCCATACCCGCAGAGGAGGCCTTGAGCTTGGCGTCGTCCACCGCGGACTTCTGTGCCAGCTGCTTGACCTTCAATATATGCGCGCCCGCCTCCTTTGAGAAGGGGAGTAACTTGCCGGACGCGGATCGGAATGAGTCCGGTACTTCCGCCAACCCGTCCTCCATCGCGCTAAGAGTCTGACTGTGCTTCTTCAGAATACCCGCCTTCTCCGCCTCTAACGTCTTCAGTTTCTCCTCGAGCCCGGCGCGAACGGACTTCCCTTCGATCGCCACGTCTACGTTTGAGGTTGGGAAGGTCGCCTTCCAATAATCGGCATATGCCTTCTGCACCACGGGGTCTGAGGACCCGGATGCTTTCGCAAACGGAATCTCGGCTCCCCCGGCCGATATAAATACCCTGGGTGCGGTGTCGGGCTTGAACGCAGATACAGCGGAGATCCCGATATTCCGAACTCCACCGGTCACGAGGCGCGCTACCCGCCCAACACCACGGCTGAGCGGTCCCGCGTCCGCCTGCGTGAGATCCGGAGCATTCCAGATAGAGTCGAACGTGACACCCCCCGCCACTTCATCTACCGGGGGCATAAGGAAGTCGCCCGTCTGGGACAGCATCTGCCTGATAGGTCCTTTTACCTGGTCCCCATCAGTTATTAGCGCCGGGGCGCGCACTTCCTCCGCAGCAAACTTATTGAACTCAAGTAGGTGCCGATCGATGTCCGCGACGCTTTGGCGCAAAGACACCCGCTCTTCACGTGCTTTAGGGGACGCGTCCTTAGCGAGCTCCTCGAAACGCGAAAGCAACCGGGTCTTCTCGCTTGACAGCCACACTACGTCAGTAACCGCTTTCTTTGACTCTGGGTCCAACATCTTCTCTGCGGCAGACAACCCATCCAAATCGACCCGCGTCTGCCCTATCTCCAGCTCTTTATTAACTAGTTGAACTACCGGAGAGTCGGCCGGTACGTTTTTGAATTTCAGAAAGTCAGTCATCTCTCGAGGGGCCGAGGGATCCTTCTGGGCCATCATCGACCGCCACAGGGCGTAGTCCTCCTTCATGATAGCGAGCTCGGACACGCGGCCCTCAGCGAACTTATTCTGATGAAGTTTGGCACTGTCCTCGATGTAGTCCCACTCGGCCAGCTTCCCAAGTGCGGCGCCGTAGGCCTTCGCATCGGGGGCCGAATCGCGCTCCATCATCGCCTTCAGTCTCCCTACCGACGAGCGGCCGACAGTCGCGGAAGTGTTCATCACAATCTCGCCGGTAGTCAGGTCCAGCTGGGCACCTTTCATCGCGGCCAGTCCGGGGGAGACCGAACTCGGGACCTTGCGGATAGTAGTCGGGGAGAGCCCCAAGTAGTCCTTGTTCCGGAGGGCCTCTTGGGTGGCCAGTGTAATCGCGGCGGTAAATTGGTCAGTGGTTCCGGGGGCCATCTTGCCAACCCAGTCGGCGACCGTGGACGAGAAACCACGGACACCCTGAGCTTCGTACCCAGCGACCTCAGCCAACGAGCCACGAATGCTGTCGAGGGCCTGGACACGCTCTTCAGGGGTTCTACCGGCCGGGATCGTGGAGGCGCCTTTCCGGAGCAGGCCGCTCAGGGACGTAATGCCCTGGGGCCCAGCGTTGGCAAGCGTCTGCGCGATGGAGTAAAGCTGATTGGGGTCAGGCTTTTCGATGTTGGCCGCCCGGACGGCATCGACTGCTCCAGTCAACGCTCCATCCAGACCCGCTCCGCGGAAGCGGGCGTAGTCGTTCTTCAAGAGCTGCATGTCCGACAAGTTCTCGGGATCCCGGGAGAATGGAGCCATGGTGCGAGCCGCCATCTGGCCAAGGGCTCCCCCTTCGTTGAGTAGAACGAACTTGGACTCCTCGGGGGTGAGCTGCTTTCCTGATTTCCCTTTGGCTTTGAGGTCCCCCACTTCGATACTCTCCCCACGGGCCGTCCAGAACTGCGGGAACGCCGGATCATTGATCATCTCGTGGGCCTGAGCGAGGCCGAGCTGATTAAGCCGTTGTGCGAAGGCAACACGGGAGTGCTTCGCGCCGTTGGACCGGATGAAAGAGGTCGCCCCGCTGACAAAGTCGGAGTCTGCGCTGTCAACCACACCGGGGTTAAGCGCCTCGAACTGGCGCCGGTACTCCATGGCGTCCAAGGCCATCTTGGCGCCATCGGGCCCCTTCGTACTGAGCCCGGCGATGATCCGCGTTCCGGCGCGGTCATATGAAGACCAGTCGCCGTAGATGTCAGGGCCAGAAGATGCAACCGCTGTATTGTCCGCCATATAGATCTCCCCCGCTACATGGAGTAGCCGTGCATATACTCCAGGTCCCGAGTCTCCGGTGACTTGCGCCTGGAATAGTATCGTCCATCCGGGCCCTTCACGACCTCATTACCCATGCGGTCTTCCACATCCTTAGTCTTCCAGAAAGATTCGTGCTTCGCCCCCTTCAGCACCATTCCAGTCCGGGGGTCCAGACTTTGCCAATGCCCGGAGGCGTCCGGCTTCGCCCCCGCATCATACGCCCCGCCGTAGTCATACCCACGGCCCTCCGGATCAAAATTGGATCCCGCGCTATTTGCGGCGTCGACCGCAGTGCCGAGCGGACGAGCCAGAGATCTAATGTCCTGACGGGCTGCGGCCACCTCGGCTGCTACCTTCTCGGGTTGGATAAGCCGCCGGTTCTCTTCCCTCTCGATCCCATCAATCGTAGCCTTTGTCACCAACATCGTTTGGTGCAGTTCCGAGTACGCCTTACTGGTCTCAACGCCGACCTGATAAAACCTCATCTTGGCCAGGGCATCATAGTTCGACATGTCCTGGGTGACGATTGTCTCTGGTTTCCCATCGGCCCCGACGACCGTTATGTCCTTGCCGAACTTCTTCTTACCCCACTCGCCGGCTTCCTTCTTCGCCGCAGTGTCGGCATCGCGCGCCTTAATCTGGGACGCCGTGTTCGCCATCTGCGCCCCGGCCTCAGCTCCTCCAGCGAGCCCCTTGAGAAACGAGCTCAGGCGGTAATCGCCGGAACGGGCGATGTTCTCGTTGACCGATTCCGGGCTCGTGCCTTTGTAGTACGCCATAAGTCCCCCTATATCCGGCTCATAGCGGCCCCGCCAACAGAACCGGCAACACTTCCGGCGGCGCCCCACATGGCCGAGGTCTCGCTCGAATTCTGGGCCGACTGCGCGGACTGACGGCCGAGGAAGTCGTTGAAGATCCCGAGCCGCGACAAGTCCATCTCCTGGTTCGCCATGGCGAGCTGTCCAGCCGTGCTCACGGTCGACCCGTACACCGCCGACCCGGACGACATGACCTGGTTCGGGTTCAGGTTCGCGATCCCTGTGATCTGGGCCAACGCGTTACCATACAGACCGCCGACGTTCGAGATCTGTGGCATATACGCCGCCGCCAAGTTCGTCAGGGCTGACCCGGACGCGATCGGCTGCTGAACAATACCCATGCCGCCGGAAATGAAGGAGTTGAGGTTGTTGCGGAGCCCTGACGCGGCGCCTTCAAGCTGTGCGCCCTGGGTGATCATGTCGAGAGAGGTCAAACCAAAGTCCCGGGCAGAACGCGCCTGTGCGCCAGCGCCGAACAGGCCGCCGGCAGCGCTGGACTCCGCCGCGATCTGGCGAGTACGCGCGGCCACATCGGCCGGAACCTCCCCGGAAAGGAACTGCTGCGCACGAGCGGATACCATCCGCGCCCCGGCCACGCCCTCGCTGATCAGGTTGGGCATGATGTCTTCCGCGTATTGCCTAGCGTACCGGTTGCTCTGAATGTTCGCGTCGATGGCCGGCTGAATCAGATTCTCCCGCCACCCCGGCATGAGTTCATCCCGGTAGCGGTTAATCTGGGCCTGCATGTAGTCGTCGATCTGACGACCGGCCTGCATGGATACATCGAGCGCGGTGTCCGACGTCTGCGGAAACCTCGCGAGATTCTGCTCCGCCTGCTCGTTCGACAACTGGGCGTTGAGTCGCGTCTGCGACGCTGAGATCTGGCCCGACTGGGCCATCAAACCGGCGTAGTCGATCGGCTCGGGAACCAGCGAATTCTGGTATGCGATATATCCGGCCTGGGGGTTAACCCGGTACATATTAAGGATCTCGTCGGATACACCGAGCGACGCGGCCGATGAATCACTTAAGCGCGGCATAGATCACCTCAATACAAAAGTCCGTAACTCATAGCCCCACCGGAAAGTTGATGCTCAACATCCACAACGGTCGGGACCCCGTTCGCCTGTTCCCGTCCCTGCTTGTTCTCGGTCAGGATCCGTACAGCGTTCTGCTCATACCCAAGGCCCCCGTTCAGGTCCCCGGCGTTCTCTTTGTTGATCCCGATGAACATATTCTTCAAGGCCCCGATGTGCTGAACGGCGATGATGTCCGTGTCGCGCGAGGCTCGCATATAGCGCTTCTTCACGATCGCCAACACACACGACCCGTCTCGAACAGGCTCATCGGTCGATGTAGCCCCGGGCTGCGTAGCACCGTGACCAACTATCCGGTATCTCCGGTAAGATGGAACCGTCGTCTCCGGGGTCATCTTGCTCAGGAGATACATCTGATTCGAGCTCGTGTTGACGGCGTACAGCGTGACCGGGCCCTTCGTGGCCGGCTTGTACACGCGCAGGACCTGTTTGAACAACTTGGTCGAGATGTGCATGTTCGACCACTTACCGAAGATCTCGCCTTCAACGCTTTCCTTCCACTGGTTGATACCGAGCACTTCGCCAGGGGAGAACACGCCGCTCTGGCTAGTGAAGATCTCGTCGCTGTTCCGATCCAGGCCGCGAACAGTCAGCGTCAGCCGGCAGTCCTCAATGTCGGACGCAAAGGCCACCAGGGTCCAGCCGTCGTCGGTCGTACCTGCGGCACAGTTGGTCTCGTCATCCTCGATGGACAGAATCACCGGGACATCGAACTGAACTGGGAACTCCCCCACGTCCTGCAGGTACTTCGTGCCGTTGCCGGTCGTGTAGTAGTCTAGGTCGCCCATGCCGCTTGACAGGAACTCGTACGGCTCGTTGAAGATCCGGGTCGGCGCCCCGTCGATGTCGGTGTGGAGGATCTTATCCACTTCGATCGGGAGCGGGAAGTGTTGATTTCGCACTCGGATGCGCACGCGTGAGGTGCTCAGGCGCAGCTCCGCTTTCTCCCACAGCCGCTGCTCGGCCTCGGCGAGGCGGGCTGCGAATGTGGCAGAACTGCAGGTGCCCTCGTCAACGTAGCGTTTCAACTCGGCGAACGCGTCGGCAAATGTGATGAGGTTCCCTGTCACAGTGTCACCCTGTATCTGAAGTCGTCGATCTCGTCCGACAAGGTCAGAACCTCATCGTCCGGGTTGTCTTCCGCGCACACGTCTTCGACCGATGGAGCCTTCACATTCGCCACGGCCACCAACTGGTCGATGCTGCACCAGCCCGTCCAGACGATGGCAAACTGAAACTCTGATGCCACATTAAGAGGCTGCTGAGTGGTACTATCGCATCCAACGGCCCGCATGTCAACGGAAAACTTCACCTGGCTGCGGGTTTGTGGAGCGCCCCCGGGCACGTTGATCTCTCGGGTCTGCATCAGCGTCCAGCCAGGGTACCCCTTCGGCCGGTAGTACATACTGACGTCGGTGGACTTCCGGATGTTGCTCAGGCGGAGCGTCACCGACTGCAGAACCTTGAGGTTCACGATGTCCTTGAAACTCATCGACCGGGTGACCAAGATGGACTCGATCGGGGTCTCCCGGGGGTCCTCATACAGGTCCCGGTCCAACATGAGCAGGATGTTCCGATTGTCTTGTTTCGCGACAACGAGGTTCCGGACTTCCCCACCAAACCGGGCCGACAACGTCTGCTGGACGTCATAGCCGGTCCAGATCCCGCCGAAGACAGCGCTGAACGTCGTGTCCAGGAGCCCCATCCCCTTGTACACCGGGCCGACCTCGCCCTTCAGGGTCCAGAGGAATCGATTGTCGGCCCACGACGCCGACACAGCCGGGAGGTAGGTGTGGTCGGACAGGTCGATGTAGTACTTCATCGGTCTGGAAATCGGTATGTTCGACAAGGACCCGCCAGAGCCGTTCAGGATCTGGGAGTCGTAGGAGTACCGGCGAACGAAGCCGTCGGTGTCCACGTAGAGCAGGTCGTTGTTGATTGACAGGAGTGAGAAGGGGCTGACTGTCCCGGCGCCGCGGAACTGAACGCGAGACAGGGTGACGTCCTTCCACTGGGTCCTGGGGAACGAAAGGTCGAACGCAGACACACCCTCGCGCGCGAAGACCACGATCTCGCCGATCCCGGTGCCGGTGGCGGCCCCACGGAGGGTCCCAATGGCGGTGATGAAGCCCAGCTCCTCCGGCAACGCCAGAGCGGATCCCTCGTTTAACGTCCGGTGCTCAGCCATGCGGAATACCCACTCGGGGTTGAACGGGTCGCGGATGTCGGAACTGACAAAGACAAGGTGGCCATCAACAGTGGAGTCAACTGGAAGGACGTCCATGTTGGTCCCGTCCGCGTCCACAGCTGGATCGACGGTGGGAACCAGTTTTGGGACGTAGTGGTACCGACGGTGAGCATAAGCCCCAACAGACCCCACGACAAGGGATATCTCCGGCGGGTTCCGGCCGTAGAGAATGAAGGCCCCGGCGTCATTCCGTCGAAGGACAACCGGCCTGGACACGTCGTCTTGGATCACCATCCACTCGTCGACCTGGGTGAAGAAGCAGCGTTCCTTTGTCGCGTCCAGAAGAGAGCCTATTGAGGAGATGGCGTCAGTGCTGTAGTCGTAGACGTAGACGACACCAGCGACCACGGTCACGATGTAATGGCCGCTGTTGAGGGCCCACGCGGCGGCGCCCTGGAACTTTCCGGCCGCGAATTCCACCAGCTGGGCCCACCCACGCCGGGTCATCGGGAGCCCGTCGACCACGTCAATGTTGACGCCGCGAACGAACTTGTTCTCCGGTACTGCGGATGGATTGGTCAGACTGTCAATCCCGCCCGCAAGCGATGTGAAGCCGTCATAAAGGGGTTTCTCAGCCATGATGAATCCTCTCGGGGTACCCTACTTAGATTTCGGGGTCTTGTCCAGTCTTTTCTTCAAACCGGAGGATCCAAAGTGCCAGGGAACCCACGACAGAAGAGATAGCCCCAAGAACGCCGCCACGGCTCTCCACTTTCGCTCAAACGCCCACTGCCCCCTCGCATACGCCCAGTTTGCTTCCAGCAGCCCCCAGTAGTGACCGTCGGGATCAGGACTCCCCTGATGATGAAGCTTGAATATCCAGTCGTGCATCACTCCAACGGGGTCCTTGATATTTCCAAACGGATACGTCCGGTCCGCTATAATAGTGGACCCGTCGCTGTCCTGCTCGGCGCCGCTCTCATACGCCATCTGGATCAAGCGTGCGAGGTCCCCTGGTGGACGGACCATAGGCAAAAGCACGCCAAGGACCCAATCACGGTGGTCCTTGCCCCACTCCTCCTCGCTTCGTGTCGGCCACGGGAGATGGTGCATGCTTCACCTCCGTTCGTTCACGGTCAGATCAAAATACGGGTTCTTGACACCTGTGTCTTCGTCCTGGAATATCCGCCTCAACTCCGGGACCACTTGCTCTTTGAGCTGCTTTCGGATCTCAGTCGCCGTGTCCGCCTGACTGGGTCCGGAAACCCCCAAGAGAATCCCGCTTATGATCTGTAGGGCAACGATCCCGCCACCCACGATCGCCCTAATCAGGTCCTTCTGATTATGGAGCGGGTCGAACTTCACAGTCGACTCGAGCCGATCATTTACAGAGTTCATGAGCCTCGTGCACTCTACTATATTCTTTTCCATGTCCGCCACCTTTTGCTCCTGATGCCTCACGACGGCCAAACTGGCGTCCGCCAGCGCGACCATCAGAGCATGTGCCGCACAGTCTTTGCACCCGGGAAGCGCCTTCGCCGCCTTGAGAACGCTTTCCACCACCTCACCCTCGCCGTTGGCCATATACCCCTCCGTTGTCCTTTCCCTCCCTAACTCACACGCCTGCATTCTGCGAAGATGAACGTCGTCGTCTTGTACCGGAACGTGCGGCCGGGTTGCTGATCCGCCCAGTCGGAGTCGTTGTGGATCCACCCGGTGACGTGGTACTGAAATCCGTCCTTCTCAACGCACTGGGCCGTGATCGTTCCGTCCGCGTTGACTGTGAACTCGTCCGCTGGCCACAGGCTACCGATGGACTTGCACCCACCGCTGGGGTACTTAACGCGGGTCCGAATGTCCCTGCCACCGGGAACAGGGCACTCCTCAGCATTACCACGCGACTTGAGATAGGCGGCGGTGAAGGGCGGGTCAACAAGCGGCCGTGACAGGTCACACCCGCACGGATCAACTTCTGGTTTCGGCTGCTGTATGTCCGGCGTCGGAACAGGCTCCGGCGTTACCGGCGCATCCACCCACACGACCTGGATGCCGAGCATCTGTTCGATGGCCGTGTTTTTGGTGTCCAGAATGGCAATGATAGCCTTTGCCGCCGTGCGCTGGTCTGCCGGCAGCTTGTCGATCATCGCCTGAGTAACGGTGACGACTCTCATTTAGGCACCTCTACTTCTCGCAGCAACTCGGGGTTATCCTGCAACAGCTTGAGTATCCCCTCCAGCGAATCGATCGGAGCGACCGGCGCCGAGAAGACATTCGTCGGCATGGCGGCAACAGCGGTCACAACAGGGAATGTGCCCCAGTGAAACGAGTTGGGGTCAACCACCCGGCCTGTCGCGTCGAGTAGGTCATAGTGCCACACGTAGCCCTTGGGCAGAACTTCGTTGCTGTTAGGCAACGTGCGTGCATCGGGAATGCCAAGCGCCTTGCGGACACTCGCCACGGCAGACTTCGGCACACCGTACCTCGCCGCCAGAGCCTCGTCGGCCGTCTGGATGGCGCCCATGACGCCGCCCTTCGCTCCCATCTGAGCGCACCCGGCCGCCAGAACCACTGCCGCCAGAACCGCTATCAACGCTACCTTCTTCATGTTTCATCCTCCCGTTTTCTCGTCCACCACTCCCGCGTGAACACGCCAGACAGAGAGCACATCGTCAGCATGATGCCGAAGCCCATGCCCGCGCAGAAGATCACGACTTTCAGGATTGCTTGATCTGCGTTCATGGCACCCACCGGCCTGACGCGAAGGTGTAAAAATTGCTGCATCCTCGAATCTGGTACACACCATAAATCGTTGACGCCGCAGTAGAATAGACCTCAAAAAACACATAGTCATTCGTGGATTCGATCGGGATTAACGGTGGCGGAGCAGGCGTCGCTGTGTACCCAACACCATACACGCCAGCCAGGAAGATGTTGGTGAACGATCCATTATTTCGTACCACGGTAATGTACGCATAATCGTTGTGCCCGCCTCCCGATGAGAGTTGTGGATTCACACTAAGGTCCCAATTCCCCGTTCTCGGGAACGTGTACCTGAATGTCGTTGAGTTCCACCGACTATGGGTGTCAATCAGCGTGTTCGACATCGGGATTATGGTGTACGTCGTCGCCGATATTGCCTTGTCCGCCAGAAGGTAGACAGAGAACGATGCGCCGTTTGTCTGGTCAGCGTAGTTGTTACTGCCTCCACCCCCCAGCCCATTCGTGTTGTAAGTCAGCGTCCGAGTCCCGGCGTCGTAGGAGTCATTCGTTCCGCGCTGGATTGATGTTGCGCCACCATCGGCACTGCTTGACGCCGTAGCCGCCCAACCTTGCGGCAAGGTCATTCGAGTGGGCGTGTTGGTGCCTCCGTAAATCGTGAACGTGGCTGGAGCACCGGCAGATGTGCGGACAAAAAAGCGCGCGGCGTTAACAGCGTTCGTGGTGCCATCCGCGTAGCTGCCGTTGGTTGTGACGTTTATGCTAGATGCTGGCCCGTCGATGGCTTCAGTCGGTATGATATGAGTCCCGTCAGGAGCCGCAACGTTGGTTACGATTGCTCCTCCCTGCCACGTTAGGACATTCAATCGAGTGAAGTAGTACCCGATCCCCGGAACAGAAATCCGGCAAAACACATAGTGATCATAGGGGCCAATAGGCACTCCGTTGGTCGTGTTCAGGTTGTTGGTCACTGTTCGGTCACCACAAGGATACACCCCCGTCGCGGCACCGATAACGTGATCCTGAGTCCAGGCTGGCGGGCACGCAGTCTCGAATGCGTATCGTCCTCCGTTAGTAGGAAAGACCGGATGAGCGTTGGTAGTTCCGTAGACAATCCCACCAGCCCGAGCATCGAAGTTGCTGTCGATCATCATTTGAGTCTGATCAGCGACAGATGCTTCAGCCCAATTCGTGCCGGTCGCGTCTTCCTGCACATAGGGGATTCCATTGGTATCCTCCATGTGTGACTGATGCGGACCTGCCACAGCCACGGAGGCCAGAAAGAAAGAGGTTAGGATTGAGCGAAGAAAGATCATGGTGCCACCCCATTCGTCACAGCGCGGAAACCAAGGCTATCCATCTTGCCTCGCCAGTCTCCATTAGCGACCCGATAGACCTCGAAATGGTTCGTATTGCTCAGGTGCGTCACCTTCCATGCCTCAAACTCTGCGCGAGTGGGCAGGTCCAGCGATGGGCGGGAAGCCTTGATCTGGTCAATGGAAAACACCAGCCGCCACACCTTCACATTCGGATTGGCAATATACTCCTCTTTGCCTAGGTCGCTGACTTCAATATCGTTGGAGTCAAGAAACCGAGTCTGGAGTTTCTCGCGCACCACAGTCTTATCGGCTACGCTTGCGTTGGTGCGTAGCAGGACCAACAGGAGTCCGTCGGCCATGACCGGTGCGGCGAGTAACAGGAGTATGGCGAGTAGTCGTTTCATGGGTTCACCAGATAATTTGTCGGGCACGTGTACCGCATATAGTTTGAGCCTTCAGAGAGGCTGATGTTGGTGCCGTAGTAGATTCGCGCAGGTCCGAGCTTGCCTGTCAACAGGCTGCCTGCATATCTGGCGATGCCCCCGAGTCCCAGCTTATCTGTGCCTTTTGAGAGACCCAGATAAGTGCCCGATGTCCACGTTGTTCCAACCGACTGTAGCGTTGCCGAGTTTGTAGACCTGTACATCGCCAGAGAGGTGCCGTTGCTCTTGGCATTGTACGTCAGCATGACGAAGCGCCAGACTCCAGTTGGCCCCGCATCGGCATACCTACCAATCAACGCAGTATTTGTTGAATACATCCGGAAGTCTTCATAGCTCCCGTTAATGACAATGAGATTATATCCCCTGGCTAAGTCGTTCTTGTTGAACAGAGAAAACGTTGAAGCGGCTGTGCCGTAATACCACCCCATGAGGGTGAACGGCACATCATTGGTCCCGTCTGGGGTGAGTTGTGTTCCTTGACCGGATTCGACTGACACCCGATCATCCGAACCATCGAACGAAGGAACGGCCATCGCTACACCCTGACTGTTGGTGTACGGATACGCCCACGCTGGCCCCGACACAACCGATGGAAGATTGCTCATGGCAAGCGGGTTAACGGCAAGATTCGTGGCGTGGCCGAGCCAGTTGGTGCTCCACTTGGTCGCAAACGATAGATACGACACGAGCGGGTCTTGCCAGTAATTCGTATCCGGCGGCACAAACGCCGTATAGGTCGCGCTTGTGATGCTCGAAACGAACAGGACATTGACCGGCACGCTGTCAGTCCGGAATCCATAGCCGTCCAGCACGCTCAGCCCCCATGATGTCGCGTTGGTGCCTGAGCGCGGGAACAGGTACGTGGCATAGTCGAGGTTCGTTGCGATCACCATACTCACGAGGTTCGTCATCGTCGCGCTCGGGTAAGGGTAGTAGTTCGTCGGCTCGGTGCCTCGGACGTTCATGGCGGCGACGTGTGTCATCGAGCCCGTGGCGCTCTGTACCTGCCCGAGCGCGGCGAGATCATTGCTCGCGATGCCATTGGCCGCGTTCGTCCCACGCAAGCCCCCAAGGTTCGCGTTGCCGGAGTTGGTCTTGACGGAGAGGGGGTCAGACTCAACCGTAAGAACTCCGGCTGTCACGGCGGCGGTGACGTAGTTCGAGGGGTTGGACCGGGGATACCAGCTGTTCGTTTGGTTCTGTAACACTACCGCGGCGTTCGACGCCCACCACGCGATGTTGGAGACCGACGACAGGTCGAGGTATAGCTGGACGGTTTGGTTGGAGGCGTACGCCGCTGTGTTGCTGGCCCAGTATGCCGTGTTCGAGGACCAGAAGGCCGTATTGCTCGCCCAGGACGCGGCGTTCGAGGCCCAGTATGCCGTGTTGCTTGCCCACGTGGCGATCACCGTCGATGTGGAGACCGCGCCGGCCGCGGCCCCAACGAAATCGTACCAGGTCGATCCGTTGGTCGAAATGAGGAACTTGTCGTTTGCGCCGTCGTAGATCATGCCCCCTTCGAATGCCGCGGGAAGGGTGGTCTTCGGCTGAAGTTTGAAGACGTTGGACGCGGTAGCGTCGATCACACCGACGAACACATTACCGGGGGCGTTTAGAATCACGCGCGCGTCGGCCTGGGTGCGGGTTGTGTGATCGATGTAGAAAGGCACTGGCGTCCCGGCGAGTCCAGGAACCGCGAGCAACATCGAAACCAATATGGCGCGAAGCGTCATTCCGTAACCAGTGTCTTCGTCCGAAGAACACCGCCCCCTCCGAACGTCCAGTAGTACATCAGGCCGTCGTCGGCGTCGCGAAATGCGGCCCGGTGGGTGCCCTCGATACCCTTCTGAACATATCGTACGTCGAGTGTACCATAAACGGTGGGGAGGTCAAGCTTTTCGACGTCGATTGAGCCATCGATCAGCCAGGATCCGGAGATGGAGTTGTCCTCGGCGGTCGCGAGGAACTTGCGGAGCCATGCGATCTGCGAGGAGGCGAAGAGGTTCACCGTGCCTCCTCCTCTCTACTTTTTCTTGTGGTCTTTGACGGCCTTCTTTACCTCGGCCTCGGTTACCTGGTCGCCGCCGGAGAAGCGCTTATTCAGAAGTTCAACGAGAGCCTTGGCGGTCACCACATCTTCCGGATCCTCGGGAGCTACAAGAGTAACGTCAGCCCAGGGAACAGGAGTCCCGAAGTCAAGAGGAACGGTCCGAGGAGGCTTGGCGTCCCCAAGATCGGCGGTAGCCAAGGCGAGGGCCCCGATATTGGCCCCGGCCAGCCGAACGGCCCCAGCCGTAACGAGCCCGTTCGCCGCATCGTAGGCCACCGACGTGGCGACAGCATGGACCTTTCCGCTGGCCTTCGAAAACACCACATATCGAGTATCCGGGCCTGCAAGAACAGGTGCGGCCAGCAGAAGGGTGAGGACTAGCAATAGGTTCTTCATGGCAGCGTGTAGCCTCCGTTAGTGACAGCCAGCCCGCCCTCCGAAACGTTGAGTATGGCTGCGCTGCCGATCGCGTTAGTGTAGCAGCGATGGACCATGCCGCCACGAGTGTGGAAATAGTACTCTGGCTGAGTACCGACCCAGGTGTTGGTGTATGAGAACCCAACGGGAGACGGGATAATCTCAAACATACGGGCCCCGTTCACCACCGTCCCGGCGCCGCCGAGAGTATTGAATAGGCAGCTCGCGAGGGTCACGTCGGTAGCGGAGTTGGCATGAACGCCGTAACCTTCGGTCGCAGAGTTTCCTACAAAATAGCAGTCGCGAACGAGGACCAGTTTGCAGCTGCCGAGGTTGATACCGTAGTTGTACCCCTCGGACTGGGTTCCATCCACGAGGATCTTGAAATCTGAGACCGTGGTGACCGCTGAGCTGTTATAGAAATACAAGGGGGCGGTGTCGGTGAGGTCTGTCAGGCCGTCCCCATCGAGGATAGAGGTCTGATTGGAGTAGATTCCAGATCCGCCGTTCGCGTCAACTCCCCGCACGTCGATCCAGCCACCGTAGAAGTGGTCGAGGCTGAGGGTATCGGTCAGGGCGTATGTTCCCGCGTTGAACCAGACGGTGGCCAGGAACCCATTAAGGTTCTTCGGGATTGTGTCGATGGCCGCCTGGATCGCAGCCGTCGTCATCGAGTTCGATACGAAGAGGTTGGTATCGGCGGTCAAGTACGGCGCTCCACCGGCTACGGGCCAAGACGTGTTATGCACGCCCCCGAGAGTTATCCCTCCGGTGAACGTCGCGTTCGAACCGTACAGGAGGCTGTAGAACGTGATGTTAGACGCGAACATTGTGTCGGCCAGTATGACACTTTCCCAGTTGGAGAGATTGAGCGCGCGGGTATCGTTCGTACGCACGAAAGAGTTGGTCGCCCCCTCGAGTACGTCCACGCGACCGGACACTACGTTGAGGTTGCTGACTTGATCGTCCAGATAATCCAGGGCGCCCTGGGCGGTCTCCGGAACGGCCTCGATGTACTCCCAGGAACTGGTGACAACCGAGACCTGCCGGGCCGGAACCTTCTGCTCGGCGAACACAGGGAGGGCCAGCAAGGCCAGAATGGAAATGAGCCAACGCATGGTGCCTCCTCAGTACTTGATGATGCCGGGTGTCTGTACCAGCGTGACGCCGTCGTACAAAGGCACCGTGAGCAGTTTGAGCACGAACTCCGTCGCGGTCGACGAGAGGACATACCCGTTTGCGTCGGCGAACGCCCACAAGGAGGCGTACGTCGACTTGGAGTAGGATGTGGCGCCATCAAGGGCGAGCCAGCCGGCAGGAACGTTCAAGGTGCTCCCGTCGTAGTCGAACCCGACCACGGTGCCTACCGCGATCTCGGTCGTGTCGGAAGTGACTTCGGTGGCCGTGAAGTACTGGGCCATCACGTTGTAGTCGGAGGGGATGTCGGAGGCAAAGACAATGGTACGGCCAATCAGCAGGTAGTCCTGGCCGACGCCGCGCTTCTGGGCCACGCCATTCAGGTATACCGTGAGCGCGTTGGGGGAGACTGGGTAGTAGGAAAGGACCATGCGGGTGTAAAGCCCGGATCCGTCAATGGTGATGGTTCCGGCCCCGCGGGTGAACAGGTCGATGTAGTGGAAGGCTTCCCCGCCGTCGAGCTCGATCACGGTCTGCGTGATGTTGATCGCACTGGGGGCTTCGGGGGCGCTGTTGCAAAAGCCGGAAGTCGTCATGACCCATCCCCTTCTCGAAGAACTGCTCCCGGGGACACCCGGTGGGGAAGGAGACTACCCCACAAGGGCCCCGGGAGGCGGAGCATTCAACTACGGAACTTGAATCGCGGCCCAGTGAATCGCGTTCGTCTGGGCGACGACGCTCGAGAGGGTGAAGCCGGAGGCGCTGATAGCCTTGACGTAGATCTCAGCCGTCCCACCGTCACCGTTCGTCTCGGCGGGGTTGCCTACCCACGTTCCGCTTAGAACCGGAGTCGTGGTGAACGCGGGCGTGAAACTGATCGCCTGGTCGTTCGTACACGTACCTGTCTGGATGATATTGTCCCAGGCGTTCGTGAGGCGGTCTTCCGCGATATTGCCAGTCAGCTTCGAGGCGTCCAGTGCCGCAATCTCTGCGTCCCCGATGCTCAGGGCGGGAAGAATAGCGTCGCTGGTAGCCGTGATCGTGGTTGACTCCACAGCCTGGAACGCCGAGATACCCGCGGTAACACTGACCGCATGGGTGCCCGACGGAGTAATCACGAGAGTTGCTTCCGCGGCCGTATTCGCCGTCGCGCCCGTTCGGGCATCGGTGATCTTGATCAAAGGAACAGTCGCCGTGCCGGCCACGTTGGTCTGGTCGATCGTGATCTCTTCCGTCGCGGTCCCGAGGTTGATATCAACATCGGCGTTCGCTTCGAGCTCACCATCAGCCTGCAACTTGCCCGCCACGGTTACCGCGCCCGACGCAGTCTGAGCCCCAGCCACAGTCAGCGCTCCGCCGACGGTAGCCGTGTTCTTGACGCGCAGGTCCTTGATCTGGTCGCCGTTATTCTTGCCGTCCTGGATAGAGTCCAGCCTGCGCTGGGCCAGGGGGTCACCCTGGGCCAGGCACAGACCAGTCAGAGCCAGGAGGGCCGCCACACTAAGCATGAGCTTCTTCATGGTAGTCCTCCTTCTCCTTCCGGGTTACGGGTCGTAGATCGGCTGCCAGTCGTTCGTAGTCACGCCGGTGGCCATCCACACCTTGCCGGTCGCGCCCTCCTGGCCGATCAGCATGTCGCCGATCTGGCGCGGGGTGAACAGCGTGTTGGTCGTACTGATCGTCCCGGCGGCATCCAGCTGGATGCCGACGAGATTCAGATAGACCTGACTCGCCGATGCCGGCCGCGTGGTAGGGGTGAACGAGGTGGTATACACGCCCGAGGACGTGCTGATCACCGTGAACACCTGACCCACTGCGTTCGTCACTGTGTTGGTCGTATCGGCCTTCACCGACACCACGAACCCAAGAACCACGGCCACCAGGGCCGCGAGAATCATCTTCCTATTCATCTCTCATGTCCTCCTGTACTGAACCTTACGCCACAGTGACGGTCACGATCGCCGGATCGTTGAGCTCGGTCACCGCGGCCGGCTCGTTCGAAGCGCCCTCAAGCCACACGAACTTGTAGATCGGGGCCGAGTGGTCTTCCGCGATGTACGCAGTCAGGTCATCGCCGTCGTCGGTGTTGATCGTAACCGCATCACCGACCTTCGCGTCCAGCACACTGGCGAGCGAGAGAACGATGGTGTTGTTCGCCGCGCTGAAGTCACCAGCTGCCGGGGCCGCCGTGATGGGAACCGCGCCGCTCGCGACCGCGTCCTCGGTGTCCTCGAGCAGACAGCCCGTCCGCAGAACGTGCGGGCAGCGCCGGTAGACGAACACCATGGCGTTCTGAGCGTACTCCAGCGGCTTGACGTAGTACTCGTACCGGCTGAAGAAGTAACCGACTTCATTCAGGGGGTTCGTCTCGTTGTGCTGAATGTTGAGCCAGAACCACTGACCGTTGAAGTCGGGCGCCGGACCGAACGTCATGCCACTTCCGAGCGACGCCACGACGGACGGCACCAGGATCTGGATCACGTTGTTCAGGAACACGACCATCGTGCCGAGCTCAGCCTGCAGGTACGCAGGATTCGACTCCGGAACCAGGCCGATGATGCCTGCGCGAGTCGCCCGACGGGGGTTAACGCGCTTGGCCGTCACGGTCGTGGCAGCGGTGGAACTCACAGCGAACCGAGCCTGACGCGGATCATGGATCAGCGCCCAGCCACGGTAAATCCGGAACTCCATGTTGAACCCTTCGATCAGCCGCGTCGGGATCGCGCGCCGGAAGTCTTCCCGGAGAGCGCTATCCGTCAGGACGAACTTCTCGAAGTCGAACAGATCGAGCATCAGGCCGTACACAGGCATTCCGCCCGCGTTTGACATGGCTGCGTCGGGACACTGGTCGCCCAGGTACTGGCGGACGAGATCCAGCATCGAGAAGTTCAGGGCAGACATCTTCGAAAACGCCGTCGCGTTCATCGTGATGTACGTGTCACCGGCCGCATCGACTACGAACGGGTTGTACGTCACGCGGAACATGGTGCTGTCGATGAAGCCGACGCCGTTACCCTCGGCCAGAACCGCAAACTTGCCGTTGTCGGCCGCCTGCTTCAGGTAGGACTCGCGATTGAACGTTTCCTTGAACTGATCGGTGACCTGGGCGCCACCCTTGATGATCATACCGAGCTGCTGCATCGCCTTGTCCTGGTACTTCAGGTCGTTGACGCAGAAGACGGGAGACCTCCAGGACGACCGGAGCCCGCTGAAGTCAACGGACTCGAATGCCCAGGTGTACTCCTGAGGATCGTAGCTGCACGCGTCGAAACCGTTTTCACCAGCCGCGGCCTTGCGGGAAGGCTCAATCCGGGACCACCCAGTCAAGCCCGCCTGGGGCCCAAGGGTACCGCGGAAGATGTAGGACTTCTGGCTCGCCCCGTTGAAGAGCGGGAATTGGCCCATGGGAATACGGTCGCGCCAGACCGAGGGGTGCTTAAGCTGGTAATCGAGGACGAAATCTCCGATGTGCTCAGCTAGACTGACGAGCAACCCGTCAGCGGGGATGAGTCGGTTCTGCAGATTGTAGTCTGCGCCATTGATCGTAGGCATTTGTGCCTCCATCGAGAAAGTTGTCAAAACTATGTTACCCGCACCAGCGAGCAACCCACGAACCACAACTTCACCGACGGCGCTATCGGCCTACGTTCAACGCCATGCCCCTCCGGGGCCCGGCCGCGTGTCGGGCGAACGCGGAACTGTCTTACCCGATCTTGGCCGCATCATCGCATAGGTGCTTTACAGAAGTCAAGAAGAAAACGAGGGCGCTGGGAGATTTTCTCAACCAGCGCCCTCTTGTGCTCCTACCGAAGGTTCGCGAACTGCTGCGCCAACCAAGCCTCGGGATTCTGGGGCTTGCCCTTCTCGCCGGCCGGTGCCGGCGCGTCCGGGGCTCCAGGTCCCCCGGCGATACCGGGGCGGGATCCGACGATCTTGTCCAGCTCGGACTGCAGCTCCGCGGCCTTCTGGCTGGCCTGCTCGGCCATCTTCCTGTAGTAGGAAGCCGCCACGCCCTCCATGACGTACTTCATGACCTCGGGCTGCTTGCCCTCCCGGAGCACATGGCGCGCGGTCTGCACCAGCGCGTCGCGCTGAGCGTTCCACTGCGTATTGCTCTTGGACTCCAGAAAGAGCCAGCTCTGCTCCTTCGACAGCTGCTCCAGCGCCTGTGACGTGCCCTCCACGATGGCCTGGCTCTGGGCGGCGACGCTCAACCGGGACTCCTGGTCGGACAGGGCGGCCTTGGTCGACTTCCACTCCGACAGGGCCTGCTCCCGGCGCTGCTGGATCGACATCGCCTCGAACGCGTACTGCGAAAGCGCGTTCTGGGCGACTGGGTGCAGCCCGTCGATCACCGCCTGGACGTCGTCCGGGGTGTTCTTCGGGTCGGTCAGCCGGTCCGCCAGCTGCTTAGCTTCTGCTTCGGGCTTATTGAGCCGGAGGAGGATGTCCACCGCGGCGGCCTTGCGCTGCTGCAGCGGGATGTCATAGCGCTCCTTGAACGCGCGCGAGTGCTCCAGGGAGACCTGGGCCAGCCGGCCCTCGTACTCCTCGACCTGGGTCTTGAGCGCGGCCAGCTCGGTCATGTCCGGGGGCTTCTGCGTCTTGACCTGCTCGAGCTCGGCCTTGATCCGGGCCTCCTCGGCGTCCTTGGCGGCCAGTTTCTCGACCAGCTCCTTGTTCTCACGCTTGATAAGGGTCCACGCCGAGCGGGCCTTCGGGTCCCTCGCCACTTCCGGCGGGGCCCCCTGGAGCTCATCAGCCGTGGGCGCCGCCGGGGCGGCCGGGGCGGCGAGCTTCGGCATCACATCAGCCGGGACCCCCATGACTGAGGGGGCGCTGGGCACCTGGGAGGCCGCGGGGGCCGCAACAGGAGCCGGCGCGGGGGCTGGCGGGGGTGTCGGGGCGGGGGCTGGTGCTGGCGCGGGGGCCGGTGCCGGAGCCGGCATCGGGGCCGGCGCGGGCGCCGGGTCACCGGGCTTCGGCTCGGGCTTGAACGTTCCATTCAGGAACGACTGCAATCTCGGACTCGGGTCAAACGGCTGCTGCACTACCTCTGGCATGGTCTGTCTCCTGTTTATGCTACCTACACGTCGGGGCTCTCACCGGCCTCTTCCCGCCTCAACCGCTCCTCGGCCCCGTAGTCAGGGATGAGCCCCTGCGCCTTCGCCATAGCGATCTGTGAATTCAAGAAGTCCTGAATGCCTTCGAGGAAGCTGATGATCTCGGATCTACCGTCGATGTTCCCCGCGTAGTACAACGCGTGGGAACCGGTTCGTTGGGCCAGCGGCAATCCGCCCGCCGTGAAGATGTTACGCGCCATCCCCAGGAGCTCTTTGGTCATCGGCTGATGCAACCACTCCTGGTACGCCTTCATTCTTTCCGGGTTCGATACGAACTCCTGCAGTGTCATTCTGTCTCCTTGTCAGTATGCTCCGCACATCAAACCCGCCGTCCTTCGCCAGCCGGTTGACGATGGCATCAAACGGCAGCTCGTACCACGGGTCCAACTCCAGCCTTTTCCTATGGTCTCTTATTTCGGCCGCTTCGTCAAGCAGCTTCGCCATGATCAGGTGCTCTTCCGCAAGGCTCAAGTTTGCTGTGGCGTCCCAGTAATGCATGGGATAGCCGTTCTTCGCTTCGAGCATCAGCGCCTTAGCCTTGGCAACGTGCTTAATCGAGCACAGCACGCACCCGCCGAAGGTCTCCTCTGGCTCGAAGTTCGTCATTCTGCCTTTGCCCTCTTGAGCGCGATGTCAGCGTCCGTGACCTGGGCCTTCATGGCGAGCTCCGCCGCCTGCCGCTGGGCCTGGAGTTCCAAGCTTGCCGCTGTGTTCTGGCGCTTGATCTCCATCTGCTCCTCGGTCTTGACTCTCCGGGCCTCGTTCAAACTGTGTTGTTTTGCCATCTCGAGCTCAAACTTTTTGTCGGCTTCCATCTGCATCATCTGCTGCTCGATCGACATCATCCGCTCCTGCTGGTCGCGGGCGCCCTGCGATCGCTGCTGCGCGTCCATCATGGACATCTTGGTCTGCTCGACAACAATCTCAGTCAGCGCCTTGTGCACCTTGACTCCGAGGGCGATGACTTCCGCGAGCTGCTTGGCCATATCGACACGAGCTGGATCCTGGGCCAGAAGCTTCGTGTGCTCCTCGAGATGAGGCAGCCCGTTGGTCAGGACCGCGAGAGCAACCTGGATGTTCATACCCTTCCCGCGCGTCTGCTGGTACTGCTGCACCAACTGGACGATCGGGGCCGCGTGCGTGAGCGCGTGGATCAGGTGCTCCTGGTCATGGCCGACCGGTACCTGCCCTCCCTCGGCGAAGTCGTTGTTCTCCATCGTGGCGATACTGGTGTCGTTCGACGGGATGGTGTTCCGGTCGATGTTCGTCGCGTAGCGGGAAACGTTCCGGTAGCCAACACGGACGGCGAGCCAATCGGTCAGGGCGTTCCGGGCGCCGATCGCATCCATGGCGCCACGGGCCAACATGATCTGGTTGGTCAGGTCCATCTTGACACCCCAGCTCCCCATGCCGATGGCGCGGGTGATCGCGATCTCAAAGGCGCCGGGGGTCATCAGGATTCCCTCAGGCACACCGCGAAGTAGACACCGGCCGATGAATCCCCGGGCTTCCTTGATCCCTGGGAGATTGGCCTTCGACATGATGTACTTGGGGTTGGTCAGGCGACGGAATATCTCGCGATACAGGCGCTCGATCTGCGTGTAGTCGAACGCGACGTTGGACTTCTCCAGCCGGGCTTCCTTGCCCTGCTCGTACAGCACCTGCTGGGCGGTCTTCTGAACCTGGTTCTCCCCGAACGCTTCAGTCACCTGCTTGAACACGCCAGTGTTGTTCCGCATGATGTTGGCCGAGAGCTCACGGAGCTGGACCAGCGGGGCGATCTGGGGCGTGAAAGACGACTGGATCAGGTTGAGCCCGGTCGGGACGATGGTCATGACGCCCACGCGGGTCAGCTGCAGCCTGGACAGATCCATCTGAGTCGCGGGCTGGAGGATCAGGGAGCTCGTCATGAACCCGGCGTCGAACACACGCCCGACGAACCGGTTGGACAAGTCGCAGTGCGGCTCGATCATCGAGGCCAGGCCGCGAACGGACCGGAGGTACCCATCGCCGTCGTTGTACGGGAAGATCCAGAGGACGTGGTCCATTTTCTCGAAGCGCCCGACTTTCCTGAACAGGAACTTGTCCAGGTCGGGGTCGGAGACCAGTTGCTTTTCGGTGAAGATGTAGTGGGAGATCTCATCGGTGTCGATCTCACGGACCAGCAGATGGACGAGCCGGACGGTCTCGAACTCCGCTGACTGGGTCCAGAAGTCGTTGTTCCGGATGTTCTGCTGGATGCCTTCCCACGTCGATGTCTGGAACTTCTCGGCGCCCAGGGCGGTCTGCGCCTCTTTGACGTAGATGTCCACGAGCACCCGCTTCACGGCCTCAGGGTCCCAGCCGGCCTTCTTGGCCGCCCCGGGGTTCTTGATCGCGCGGCGGAACATATCCCCGGCTGTCAGGTTGTCACGTACGAAAGCGTACTGGAAAGTCGAGACGTCCACTTCGGCCATGGAGTCGGTAAGCAGGTGCGAGGCGCTCTTTGCCACAGGGCGCCAATCCCACTCGTCGCGAAAGAGCATGAGCCCGAAACCGGCAACGTCCGCTTCCTTGCGGGACTTGATCATGCCGACCAGGAATCCGGTCCAGTCATGAAGCAGACGGGTAAATTCCTCGGACACGATCTGGCCGTAGTCCACCGGGGTGGGGCCGAAGTTCGTGCCCGGCGCCAGCTTCGCTTCGATCAAGGTCGGGACTTCGAAAAACAGCTCGTAGAACGCGCCGGCCTTCTGGTCAATGATGGCCCGGGCTTCGAGGGTATTGATGTTGTTGACGTAGGACAGACCCAGCTCTTTCAGCCGGGACGGACTGTACGGGGGATTGCCATCGACCAGGCCCTTGAGGCGGCTGCGCCGCATGGCCACGGTCTCCCACGACCGCTTCGCCTTCTCGAACAGGCACCGGGCCGCCTTGACGGTCGTCACGCGCTCGGAAACCGGTACCCCCTCTTCGGAGACCGTGAAGATCTTGTCGACGACGTCCTGCGGCACGTTCGGCATCAGTTCCTGGGCCATCGGGATCTCCTATTTTCTGGGGACCAGCCAACAGTTTTCGGGCAACGGGCGGGTCGTCGTAGCGGTGAAATTCACATGGACCAGGGCGTTCGTGGGCACTCGGATCCGGCGGCAGACGCCCAGGCGCATTTCGGCGTCCAGCCTGCGCCCACCGACGAATCGACGGGCCGTGGATTTGAGGCCGGTGCAGTTCGTGCAGAGGGCCAGGGAGTTCATCGGGCACACCATGCAGGTCTCCGCGCGCTTGCGGGCGACCTCCGCCGTGGCGTACTCGTACTTCTTGCCCCGGAAGAACCGCTCCATCGCGGCCGTGATTTCGAAGTACGTGGGCGGCATGTCATCCGGGTCCCGCGGGTCCTCGCCGCAGCAGAAACCGTAGATGACGTTATTGCAGATGTGGTCTTCGATCAGGGCCTCGAGGTTCGCCGGGATAGCCAGGTTGTTGACGGCATAGTGCCGGCGAACCTCGGAGACCAGCTGATCGAAGCATGAGGGCGTTTCAAAATACCGGCCTGTCTCGGGGACGGTATAGAACCACCGTCCCCCAGGCGGAGCGAACATCCGGTATTTGAACGCCAGCATGCGCTACCACTCCATGAATGTGACGACCGGGGGTGGATTGGTCACCGTAGGATTGACCCAAACAGCCCCGATCGGGACCGACTCTCCATCAAGGCCCAGCGACCCGCCATCGGGTTTCAGGTAGGCCCCGACGTTTGCCGCGCCGGTGTCGTTGACGTACAGGTACGCGTTGGTCGACGTGTTGCACACGATCAGACCGCGCCGAGCCTTGGGCAGCGCAGCGCGCCACACGACCGAGCCATCCTGTACATACCCGGTGGCGCCGGCCAGCGATGTCACCGCCGTGTTGGTCGACGTGCCCGCCGTCACGCAGACGTAGATCCGGTCGTTGATTTCCGCGTAGGCGCCCACCGCGTAGACGGTGTTCGACACCCACGCCGCGGCCGAACGAACGCCCGACGCAGGCAGAAGCAGCGTCGAGTTCGACGCGGCCACAGTCAATGTCTTCGAGCCGGACCCCGCGAACGCCGTACTACACAGAGCCAGCGCCAGTGCGAGTGCGAGACAGGCGGGCTTCAAGAATCTTGTCAGCTGCTTCATTGGACATGTCCTCCAGGTCTTTCTCCTTCGCCTCATCCGACACCACCATACCGGCCACCACGGGCTGCAGGATCTCCCGAACCTGGATCCTCTCCCGCTTCGGGAACGCCGGCTTCACTCCGCCGCGAGTCGACAGAAAGTACAACAGTCCTTCACGATGGGGGAAGATGCGGGTAGAATACCCACCGTCCTCGCTTTCCACGATACCCATGTAGCCGGCGCCGGCGCCGACGCGCACGATCTGGATGGGCTCGCCCGAGAAAGGGCAGATCAGATTCGGATGGAGAGCAGGCTGTATATCGTTGCTCATTAGATCTCCCGAAGATTGCCGCCCTTCACCGCGGCATCCATCATCGCCTGCTTGCCCTCGTCGGTGTACCGGTTGGAGATGACATCATAGATGGACCGAAGCCACTGCGTCGACTCCTGAACCTTCACCTGGAACATGAAGAGGCAACTCTTGACCTCGGGGTCGGCCTCAGCCAGCGCCCGGACCACCTCGTGCACGTTCTTGTTCGCGTCCTCGAACTCCTTCGCCAACTCGTTGAACTTCGCTCCCAGCTCCGCCTGCTTCATGTGTCTCCTTTCACATATGCCCCGAATCGGGGCAACACGCGCATTACACCACAGATCGCATGTCCGAGTCAACAGAAAAAGCGTCTTCTTCGGAGTACACGGATTCCAGATTGTTGAGCGCCTCGATGCGCTGCATGTCGGTCGTGGATACCGGTGGCGGTTGGGCCCCGCCGGGGGTCCACTCGGTGGCCCCGGGAGCAATGCCGAGAACGAGTCGAGCAATCCCGGCCACCATGGCGCACACGTCCCCCTCGTCAGGGCTCCGGCCCTTCAGCCGCTTCTTGTGCTCCTTCTTCGACTCGATCATGTGCGGCTGCTGCTTGGTCCCCACCCTGCGGAGGCACATCTGTCGCGCGGCCTCGTGGGGGAGCCCCTTGATCTGCCGGCGTTCCGCATATTCTTTCACCAAATAGTACAGCCACGTAGCGACATTTCGGTACTTCTTGCTCGCCAGTGTCGGGTTGGTCACGCTGACGGGGATATCCGGGGGCCGGTTGCTGTAGTTGAACCGCTGCAGCCGGTTGCCCAGGCGCATGGCCAGTGCGTCTGCGACGCTCTGAGTACCACTGTCATCGACCGCCACGTGCTCCAGTTTGACATCGTCCTCCGTGATGCACTGGGCGCCCCAGTCGACGATCTGCTCCAGGACCGGCCTCGGGTCAGACGCCAGGATCTTGAGCGTGTCGGTCCGGTCGTATTGGATGGTCAGGACCCCGTCGACCGAGTAGCCGACCTTGGCCAGCTGGTAGATACAGTTGTCGCCATCCGCGGTGAACGCGGCGTCGATCGCGGCGACCTTGGTATACCCGTCACGGAAGAACACGGTGTCCATCAGCCCGTAGGACTTGACCATCGTCTCGGTCAGAATCGTCCGCTCGGCCCCCTGGGGCGGCGGGAAAGCGCGGAGCATGGACCAGACGGCCGGGGCGTCGTCGTTGTAGTTGTTGCTGGCGAGAATCCGGTCGATCGTGACGGCCGTCGGGAGGAAGGGGTACTTCACCGGGTCCTTCAGTCCGGGGGACTTCCGGGCGTCGAACCTATAGACGCGGCCGTAGATCGAGTCCCAGCTGTCTGTGTTGTCGTCGACGCTAGCCCAACCATCTCTGGCCTTCGGGACGCTGAACTTCCCAGCCTCGTCGTATATCGACCCGGGATTACAGGCGCCGCACAATTTGAAGTCCACACACTGTGACAAATTGTGCCGGGATTCCATGGCGGCCGGCTTCATCTCGGACAGCTCGTCGAATACAGCGCGTACGTAGGTTGTGTGTACCCCGCGAAGGTTGGCCTCCGCTTCCTGAGTGGTTCCCGCGGCGACAGCCACGCCTACGATCATGTGTTTGAGCCCGTAGAAGTCGTCCTCTGACGCGCCACTGGGGACTACCGCGTACTTCGACGGCATGTACTTAAAGGGCACGTTAATCGTCCTGTTCGCGCGCAGGTACTGCAAGTACTGCACCACACTCGCAAAGCTACGCCGCAACAGCGTTTCTTTGGTCGTACTGGCCAGCATGGCATACGTGCAGTCCGGGTCGGTGATGAAGTCAAGGAGTGTGAAGAGACCGAGGCTGTGGGACTTCCCGCTACCGGCGCACCCCCACCAGATGGCGAAAGTATCGTACGTCCAGCTGTGGGCCTGGATCTCGAACCAGGGGTGCATGACTAACTGCTCGGCGGTGAAGAGCATGCGGCAGGCGTCGTACAGATGCTCCTCGACGTTGGTATGCAGGCTGGCATTGCGCATCTCGCGCCAATGTTTCCAGCTGTATAACTCTATCTGATTTGCCGGCCAGCTCTTCGGGAAGTCGTAGCCGTATTTGCGGGTGTAGGTTTCAGCCATCAGACTCCTAGAGTGGGGGTTTGATTCGCGGGCGGAGTAATTCTCTTCTCGGCTTTCAGGCGCAACGTCTCTTTCCACTTGGCGATTATTTCGGGAGTACGTTTTCGGCCTCGAGAGGCCGCCCCGATCTTGGAGCGGGTCTCGGGAGAATGATGGTGACCGAGACAGTTCTTATTGCCTCTTGCGGAAAGGGACATCTTGAGCCGCGTCTCGGGGGTTACCCCCGCCCGCGGCCTCGTGTGAACACGGGGCTTGCCGCGAAGCGCCGCGCTTATCCGGGCGCGCTGTTCCGGGGACCGCTTCCTACCCGTGTTCGCGGCGGCGATCTTGGCGATGGCTTCTGGAGACAGTCTTTTTCCCCGGTTTGCCGCTGCGAGCCTCTCCCTAGTTTCCGTGGACACTTTCAGCCCAACACAGCCCTCGCCGCCATCCGTCAGGTTACAGAGATCGATGTTCTCGTCTCTGAAGTACTTGATCCAAGCGGTCTCTTCTTTCGCCCCGTCTCCATCCACCACACCCACCAATGTCATACCGGGAAGGAAGCCTCTAGAAAGAACAGACCGGATCCAGGTGTAGAGGTGCGTTCGCAAAACCCCTCGGCGAGCGGCGTGCAGATGATCCGCGAAGCGCTTCCGAAGGAGGCGGCTCGTCTTCCCCACATACCGGATCTTCCCGGTCTCGTCAGTCAGTACGTAGATGCTTGTCTGCATCGGGACCCCTGTGTTTCGCGTTGGAGTCGAACAGCTTTCTTTCCAGCCAAGCCACGGAGCCGACGACGCCGACGCCCGCCCAGCAAAAGGCGAGCGGGATGGCCACGACCGATAGGACGGCCAGCATCAGCAACTTGGACAAGAAGATATCGCGCGCATTATTCCAGGTCACAGGATCTCCATGATTCCCCAGACGATCAGGATCCACAGGGCGACGCTGACCGGTACGGCGACGATCAGCCCTTTCCAAAAAGCGAGTGGGTTTTCCTGGTTCATGGATAGTCGTCCACGGTGATGCCGCCGGAGGTGAGTCCTAGGCCGGAATACGCGCCGGTAATGGTAGTCAGCCCCGCGTCGGCTTTGACTGCGTGACGGTCGTCAAACTGCCCGAACGGTGCGAACGTCGTGTACACATCACCGGATAGGTGCCAGGTATTATCCCCATCGAAACCGTCGAAATAAAGAACCCAATTTCCCTCGGCCCCGGGAGTACCGCGGGAATAGATGTTGGTCCCGGAGCCGGAGGGCCACTCCGACGCGACCATGGTATAGACCCCCGTGGGAGAGAAGGCTGCGTTGTCGATCGTGTAGTCGGCATTCGTAGTGAGGACTACCTGGGGCGGAACCGTCGTCGTGGTCGTCGTTGTCGTGGTCACCGTGGTAGTGATCACGCCGTTGTTCACCAGCCCGCCGGTGCCGTCGGACGGGCCGATGCGTATCCGGGCGTCAGCGACGATGGCGACCAGAAGGACCAGGGCTGACAGCGCTGCGGGAAGGGCGAAGATGTTACGCATGGGGCCTCCGGGTTAGTCAAGCCGCTTGCCGGCATAGGGTACATAGATGCCACCGCCGTCGAGCAGGATGTTGTTGGTCGGGAACCCGGCGCCCTGGGGGATAGTGAGCTCGGAGATCACTCCGCCGCCGGTGGCCTTACCGGCATAGGCCGGGGGCAGGTCAGACGCCACCGCGTTCGTTGTGTTCAGCATGAGGTACCCGCCGTACCGGGCGTCCACGGCGTATTTCTGATCCCGGAAGTAATTGATGGCGGACGACACGATCGACTGGTTGGCGACGATGCCGATGCCCCCGTTGGTGGTATCGGACTGGAAGTAGCAGCGGGTCACGGTCGCAATGCCGCAGATGTTCTGGAAGACGAGCCCGGCCAGGTTGTTGCTCTGCGACGGGTTGGAAGCGCCGAGCACGGCGTTGCTGAATGCGATGTCAGAGACGACAAGACCCCGGGACGCCGAGCACCCAATGAATCCGAGGAGCGAGGTGTCATCGGCCACCGTAGGCAGCAAAAGGGTGGCCGTCTGCGTGTTGGTTGGGGCGTCTGTCACGTCAGGGCCGTCCAGGATGATCTGGTAGGCGTTAAAGATCCCCTCCAGTTCCACTCCCCCGGCGTTGGTATAGACCCCGGCGGCCAGGTTGACCGTGACCGAGTACCCGCCCATATCCTTAGGGATAGCCGCAAGGGCGGCCACCCGAGTGGCGTGTGACATGGCGGGGGTCAGGTTGATCACGAAGTTCGACGTACTCCGCAGGGTACTTCCATTCAGGGTGTACGCATTCGCCTCCGCAGTGCTCCCGAGGTCAGCTGACCCGGCGGCCAGGGCGCCAGTGGTAGACAGGGCCCCGGCGGTGAGAAGGCCTGAGACACCGGCGGTGCCCGTCACGGTCGCGGCGCCAGAAGCAAGGGTGCCAGTGGTAGACAGGGCGCCCGCGGTGAGGAGATCAGTGACGCCCGCCGTGCCCGTGATAGTGGCGTTCCCGGACGCCAGGGTTCCGGTGGTGGACAGGGCTCCGGCCGTCAGTAGATCCGTGACGCCAGCGGTACCGGTGATCGTCGCGGCGCCCGAGGCAAGGGTGCCAGTGGTAGACAGGGCCCCGGCGGTAAGCGCCCCGGTGACCAGGGCGGTCGTGCTGGTCATCGACACGGAGCCGTCGGAGGGCAAGAAGCCGGTGTGACCGGAGGCGGCGTAGTTCAGGCTGTCCAGGGTGGCGTGGTCGGAGTTGGTCCCGCTGATCGTGACGTTCCGCCAGCCCAGGCTGTTGATGTAGACCTGGACCGTGTCGTTCGACATGCGAAGGGTGCCGTGGACGTTCGTGGCCAGGGCCTGGGTGCCGACGGTGATACCTCGCCTGGCGTTCAGGTACAGGTTGGTCACGGGGCCCAGGTCGGCGAAGCAGGGGGAGGCAAAAAGGGCGAGGAACGCGAGGAACGCGATGATGAAACGCATGCAGGTACTCCTTACCCCTGTGACGGGGCGTCGGTGTTGATGATGTCGGTCAGTGTGTCTTCCACGCACTCGACAGAAACATGCTCGGGGATATACAACGTTCCGTCGGGCACTACATTCCCGGGGATGTGGACCAGATACTTCCGCCACAGGATGCCCTCGTGGACCTTGAGCTCCTTCGGTCTGAGATCGACTTTCATGGGGTGGAGCCTACTACATCTGGTCGGGGAGAGTCAAGGGATTTCTCAGGCGCCGGGGGTAGATCGGTTACCAGCGCGTCCGGGAGAAGGATCGGGGCGGATAGTTGGTATCCCTCCGGCGGCTGCATGGGCATCACGAAGCCAGATGAGGACGTGGCGTTCATGGGTTCCGTGGCGTCCAGGCGCTCAGGGTACTCAAGGCGCAGGATGCGCATGGCCATCAGGGAGATCAGCCTCGTGGCCTCCTTGGACCACTTGCCTTCTCCCCGGGACAGCTTCGTCAGAAGCTTGATTTCGAGCAGTGAGTTCTCTCGGTCTTGCGATTCAGTCATTTGGTGTCTCCTGGGGGTTACAGACGCACGACGCCTTCGGCACAGGGAGCCAGGGCGTTGACGACCGCCAGGAACAAGGCGTCCTTCGCTTTCTGGGCGTCGGGTAGCTGGTCGTATGGAACGAGACACGGGTGCGTCTTCTTCTCGGCGTCCTTCACCGGGCCACAGGTCCACCCGGTGTCCAGCTTTCCTTGGCACCAGGATTCATGTTGCGATGCGGGAGTGGCCCCTGCTTCCAGGGCGGCGATGACTCCGGATACGGCGCTCTCCCGCTGCCATGCGGGGGCGGCATCCCAGGAAACCTGGGAGGGGTCCCCGATAGCGAGGCAGTAGGCGCGGTTAACTTCGTGGCATGTACGGGCGATGTCTTCTATCATCATTGTGTGTCTCCTACTGTTTCGACTTCGGTTCGGCATCTTTCGCCAGGGTCTTCTTGAACAGGGCGTTTCCAGCGGTGTGGTAGATCACAACCCCCTCCGGGTCCAGGAATCCGGGAGCGGCGTAACTACCATGCGCCTGAAGCCGTTCCAGGATCGAGCGCATGGGGATATCGTCGAACGGGCCGCGCCACAGTTCAGGAACCAGGCCCACGCAGGCAGGAAGAACATCCTGCACCTTCGCCTTCCGCGGATCGGGCTGTGGGATGACCTTTGGCTCCTGGTTGTGCAGGCACCACCGGGACACGTTGAATAGGCTCCAGCGCCGCTCGCCGTTGACCAGGCCGTAGCCCCTCTGGATCCCAGAGCCGTACCACTCGCCGAAATGGCGACCGGGGCCGAGTTTGATCAGGGATTCCGCGTTCTCCTTGACCCATGAGGCGAACCCGAAGTTGTCGTCCTCGGGGGTAATCCAGCGCGTGCGACTTCCGGCCCAAATAGCCAGGGCGCCTACGATGGCGAGCCTCTTTAAGGGTTCGGCCTCTATGAACCCGGGGGAGAAGACGTCGGCGATGTATACCTGCGCGTTTGTGCCGTCGATCTTTTCTGTAACGATAGCTTCTCTACTGTACCGGGCGATCTTGGGGAACTCTGCGAACACGGCCTCATCCATTCGGGTGTCTCCTCTCACCTTCACCAGTAGCCTACCACGGGAGGCGCCCCTTAGGCAACAGGAATCTTCCAGAATTTTCGTGAGAGCTTTTCCCCAGTGTACCCCGGTCTCATTGGGGCCCTACCCCTTCGGGCTAGATGAGGCAGGGTTTAGGGGGAAAAGAATCCTTTTCTCCCACCTGCTGATGAGGCAGGGTATTGGTGGGTATATTGCCCACCACAATCAGTCAGCACAGTGAGGTTCACATGTCATTCCAGAAGCGTTCTGCACAGGCGCACCGTGAGGGTCCGTTCGAAGCCGCCATCAACGGTGGTATGACCACCTTCAAGAATCGCGAAGGCGCGGAGATCTCGGTGTACGAGATCTCGGCCACCGGGCTCGGTGGCAGCGGCAAGGCCGCTGGTCGCAACATCTCCATCAGCCTCAAGATCTCCGATCTCGAGGCAGCCTTGGCGGACGCCAAGGCCCAGGGGCAGACGCACGCCCGGCTCGTCGCGTGGAAGCGCGACGGAGGCCGTGCGCCCGTGGCTCCTGCCGCCGAGTAGTACCTCGGCAACACGGGGACCCCCGCACAGGGGGTCCCCACTCAATGCTTACGCCCGGGCTCGTACCCCGGGGTGGCCCGCATCACGCGGTCTACGCCCCCACCCTTTGGGTGGGGTGCCGCGGGCGCCCTTTCATTTCGGGGAATGAGGCAACAGGTCTCGTTCTTTCATTCACTCCGGGCCACAATGAGCCCGGGGTACACCGGGGTGTGTATTCAGAAAGGACTGAGCACCATGGACGCAGAGACCAATCTATTCGACAGTGAGATCGTCTGCGAGGGCTTCTGCGGCTCGTGCGCAGAGGCCAAGGCGGGCTGTCCTTTCGCAGATGAAGATGAATCGACCGACTCACGCACCAAGGAGTGAGCGGTACCTTGGATTGCACGAATCGCCGCACTGTGTCGGAGCGACATGGTATCCCGGTGTCTCGTGCAATCGCCAGTCAGTGTCAGGTTGACCACCTGTCACAGGGCCACTACAAACGGGCCCGCTGGTGCGACCGGTCTCCAGGCCCCTGCGGGGGCCGGACCTTTTACTGGGCGGAGGGGGATTTCGTCTCCTGTTGACCGCGGGGAGACTCTGAGATAATACCTCGGAACCCGCGAGAGGGATGCGGAACCTCTCCGTCCGTTGCTTCTTTGCGGCTTGGGGTCACCACCCCTTGCAGGGATGCAGCTGCCAGGATTGACGTCCAGCAGCTGAGACCTTGGGGTGGCGTCAACCACCCTCCGCACCTCTTATGTGGCCCCCAACGGGGCCCTCAATGTCTGGCTTCGGCCAGCTCTCAGGGGCGCAGACGACAGGCTGGCCACGCTGGCTTGCTCGCGCGCGCCCTGAATC
>ERZ1292629.388-Hain-H43-01um-R1-388-length-46686-cov-5_pt1 | contig 46686 bp, 34 predicted proteins | sample MGYA00564399_ERZ1292629 | MGnify/ENA primary metagenome ERZ1292629 (study PRJEB36523, sample SAMEA6512636) | groundwater metagenome | collected 2019-01-08 | study: AquaDiva: Metagenomics assemblies of 32 groundwater samples
TTTTTAAACTGAAAGCTCAAGCTCTGCTTATTTTTCATTAGCAATTTTATTAATTAAAAATAGACTTAAGCGTCGAGATTTTTCCCACGAAAAATTCTTGCTCCATGAAAGAGCGCCTTTATGCAACTTGGCATATTCCACCTCATCCCTAATTAAATCTTTTATACGTCGGGCCATATCCTCTGGAGTATTCTCTTGGCATAAAATTCCACTAGCACCATCTTTTACAGAATCAATAATTCCAGAAACATTATAGGCAACAACTGGTACACCCATAGCGTTGGCTTCAATATTAACAAGCCCCCAACCCTCATGGGCGGATGGATTAATTAAAACATGTGCTCGTGAGAGTAATTCAAACTTTTTTTCTTGTGTTACCAATCCCCAAAACTTCACCTTCTCTGCGATACCCAGTTTTTTTGTTAATCGTTTCAATTGATTAAAATAGTTCTGCGTCTCTGGTTTGCCTATAACCCAAAAGTTGCACTCCCCAAGCTTATTAAGAATTGAGAAACATCGAATGGCATCTTCGATTCCCTTATCTCTTGAAAGTATTCCAAGATAAACAACTGTTTTTATTTTTGATTTTTGATATTTAATTTTTGATTTTTTGATTATCACTCCATGTGGAACCACATTTATGTTACTTGCAGGAATGCCCATTTTAACCACATCTTTTTTTGCCGACTGCGATCCAGTCATAAAAGGGACATTTCTATAGAGCTTAAAAACCCATGGCTCAACCAAATAGCCCAGCATTCCAGTAACCCAATTAATCGGCCAGGGTAGTGGATTTAAAAACCAAACTTTCCTTGCTGTCTCTTGAATCACCGCTAACTTTGGTTTTTTAACATAGATTGGTGTAAAAAACGGGAGTCCATGAAATTGATCAACCACAAAATCATAACTATTTTTGTTTTTTAAGTAATAAAAAAATCCAGACAGTTGTACACCCAAGTATTGATAACCACTACGAATAATTCTTATTCCATCTAAAACTTCTTCTTTTTTGGAACTATTAAATCTTGAGGAAAAAAGAGTAACTTCATGACCATTACCAACCCACCCCTTCATATGCTCATGCATAACTTGTTCTGCTCCTCCGGCTAGCGGATGTTTTGGATCTCGCCAGGAAAAAATTAATATGTTCATATTAATTTTTGATTTAAGGTCTATGATTTAAGTGTAGGCCTGATTTGAGGTATTTTATCAAACCACCCAACAAACTACCCACTTTATTGCATTGATTAAAAAGAGTTTCATACTTTTCTTTTTCTAAATAACCTAAGTCCATTGACAAAAGGAGATGATATTTTGTTTCTTCTAAAGAGCCTTTTGCTAAAAACAAAAATTGTAGATATTCTCTTTTGTACGCTTTCGAATTTCCTTCGACTATATTAGTAGGAACAGAAGAGGCAGATCTACATATCTGATCTACAAGCCTGAATTTTTCTTCGCTTGGAAATTTTTTAGTTTCCTTATAGATAAAAAGCGTCAATTTATGAGCTTCTCGCCATACCTCCAACTCCTCAAATCTATTATTTAATTGTTTCCTCATACTTCATACATCCTAAATCTTACATCTGTACTATCCTACATTCACTCTAAGATTTAAATCTGGATCATATACCCATTTTCTCCTATTTTTATCATCGTAGTAATGCAAAATTCTAAGTCTATAGAAGACCGCTAATGTATCCCACGCCATTCTAAAAATAGTCGACCAGCGAATTCTGCTTGTTCTTATATCAAACGTTACTTCGATTGGAGCTTCATAAATTCTTTTAAACCCCAGATAGCGTGCAACAGAAAGCATCTCTATATCCATGGCGTAGCGTTTCACCAGTAATCTTGGCAAGACTTTATCTAAAACTTTCCTTCTGAATATCTTTATCCCACTTTGTGTATCAGTTAGTGATAGACCAAAAAGTACCTTTACTCCTAGGTGGTATCCCAAACTTAAAATATGTCGAAGCAGAGGATAATTTACGCGGGATACAGGGTGTCTTTTTGAACCAACAATAACATCAGCATTGTACCATTCCATATGGGCCATGAGCATCATGATACCGGCTGGCGAAATATCCATTCCTGCATCCAAAAAAGAAATGAGTTCCCCACGTGAGCGCGCCATACCATATCGGACAGCATATCCCTTGCCCTTATTTTCTTCGTAACTAATTACCTTTATCTTTTTAGATTTTATTTTTGATGCTTCTTTAAACGTACCGTCAATCATGCCGTCAACAACACATATAATCTCATAATCGTGATCTCTTAAGCCTTCTTTTAAAACCATTTCTATATTTGTTAAGTCTTTCTTTATGGTACGTTCTTGTCTATAAGCTGGAATAATAACAGATAATAATTTATTTTGGGTTCCAGCTTTCAAGCTCCGCTTATAAGCTGGAATAATAACAGAGAGTAATCTCTTTCTCATTTTTTGTGATTATGATATGGGAAGTATACAAGAAGCGATAAAAGCAGTAAAGCAGCGCACACAATAGAAATTTGAATAACCCGTAGCAAAGTCGGATGTATAAACCAAATAAGTAGTATTTGCAAAAGTGCAGCAACTACAAAAAACCACACAACCCTCGTTTTATTAATAGACAAATAAAATTGAGTAAAAAGCATAGAAAGTACAAGGAGCGTCATAAAAATGCCAAACCACCAAAGCATAGGAGCGCCCATAAGATATCCCCTCCCATAAAGTACTCCAATAGGAATTTCAGGAAAAAGCCAATAAAACAACGCGACTCCAAGTGCAATCCCACTCACTAAGAAAATGCTTAAATAAAAGATTGTGTGATACGGTTGGCTGTGAGAAAACCGACGAGCAATTAGAGGAAACATTACGTGTATAACAGGGGACGCGCCAAAAAATGCGACCCTTCCGAGTACCGCCAACGAAGCGTATACACCCGCCTCCTCTGCAGAGAAAAAGTGTTTTACTAATAGAAGATCCGTAGAATACATCGAAGTTAATGCAAGTCCCTGTATAAATACGGGAATTGAATACTTAACAAGTGGACCAATATGGGGCATCACTCCTCGCTTTCCACGTAAATATGAGTAAAGAGAAACACGTGTGACAAGAAGTGCACACACAAGTCCAACGAGCACCGCACCAATTGCCCCAACTACCGCAAAGCCCAAAAATATAAATACTACCGTTAAGAGAATTTTCACAGCTACCTCAACTAGAAGAGTGAATACATATTTATTGAACGAAAGTATTCCTTGAAGAATTGCCCTCTGGGCTGTGAGGACAAGGAAAAACAAAAGGATTGGTATCAATATATACATCGACGCGGGCTGTTGCATGTTTAAAAATGTAACAAGAAACGGAGAAAGTATGAGTATAAAACCACCAGTAAAAACTCCAAGCCATATACTCCACCAGTTAATCCATTTTGCCAAATTCGCTACCGATGTATTGTTTTTCGCGGAAGCAATAAACTTCACAACAGTCAGAGATAACGATAATTGAATAATACCGATAATGCCTAAAATAGAAATGATCGTCGCGACATCTCCATAATATGCTTTTCCTAAAAATTCACCATATACTCTTTCAAGCGACCGTGCAGCTACAAAATGATACACAAATTGCCCAAAGTTAAAGAGGTTCGTCCCCACCACCATCACAAAACTTCCGGCAAAAAGAGGATGTCTCAATATGGAATATGGAAAATGGAAGATGGAAAATCGCTTCATTATGCTATCCAGTATCCTCTAACAAACAAAGAAGTTGCAATGCCCAAAAGGACAAAGAGCACAAAAGAAGTTGCAACCTTCACCCACAATGGACTCTTCTCAAGAAAAATTGCGGCAATTAAGAATGCAGGAAAGAGTGGAAGCATATATCGTGAAAGAGACGAGAAACTTCCAGATAATGTCGGGAGAACATATCCCCCAAGAAGCCATAATGCATAGGAAAGACGCAACTTAAAGAATGAAAAGAACGCGGCAATAAGAAAAAGAATTGCTGTGGCGGATTCAAGCAAAAAGGTAAAAATGAAAGGATCTCGAATATTTATATCCATTAGAATTTTAAAGTAGCGCCAGAATACTTGGGGGAGTAAAATTAGAGTACTTGAGCGTTGCTCGCCAAACCATGTAAGTGTATGAAAAAATGCAAAAGGGTCACCAGTTGTCTGGTAGAGATAGTACATATAAGCAAATAGTCCTAATGGAATTATAAAAAGAGAAATTAATTGAAAATTGAAAATTGAAAATTGAAAATTTTTTCTTTGTGTCCACCACTCAACCAACAATACCGGTAATAACACTATCCCCAATACTCGTGTTGCGCTCGCAAATGCACCCAAAATTCCTGATGCCCACCACCAACCACGCCGAGCCGCGTAAAATGACCAAACAACTAAAGCAAAAAACAAACTCTCTGTATAAACACTCCCAAAATAAAATGAGGTAGGAAAAACAAGGAACAATATAATAGTTAATTCTGTAATACTTTTTTTAAAATCTAATCGCAGTAATTTCCATAAACCTAAAAGAGCAAGAAAAAATGCAAAATAAGAAATAAATAACCCTGCGGCTTGTAAAAAATATACATCTCCGCGAATTGGCCAGACCAGAAAACGCATTAAAAGTGGGTAAAGCGGGAAAAAAGCTTCCTCACCATGCCCATATCCATGTTGGGCAATAGACAGATAATGTTCGCCATCAAAATTTCCCCATGCCCAAAAAAATGGCACTCTAAGATAGTGCTCAAGCCCTCCACCTAAAAAATGAAGCCTAAGAGGAATAAAAACAACCGCTGCCAGTAAAAACACAAAGGTCCAAATTTTCCAAGCAAAAAAGAGGGAAATTAATAATGTAACTAATGATTGATCTTTGTCTTTTTTCATACCATTCACCTAGAACTATTCACTAATCACTTTCCTATACGCTTCTATCGTTTGTGTAGCCGTTTTTCTCCACGAAAATTCTTTTGCCCGCTCAAATCCTCTTTTAATTAATGACTTTCTAAGATTTAAGTTATTTATGACTGTTGTCAAACCATCCGCAATATTCCTTGGATCTTTTGGATTAACAAACAAAGCTGAATTTTGCACAATTTCAACTATGCTTTGAGTTTTTGCAGCAACAACAGGGCAACCACACGCCATTGCTTCGAGTACCGGTAATCCAAATCCTTCATAAAAAGAAGGTTGACAATACACTGTTGCAAGATTATAGAAATAAACCAAGTCTTCTGTTGGTACAAATCCAGGCATTATAACTTTATCTTCAAGATTTACCCTTTTAATTAATTGAAATATCTCTTTTACCTCTGGTAGTTCTGTATTTTTGAAGGCATCACCAACAAGAACAAGTTTGATGATTAACGATTGATGATTGACGATTGATGAGAAAGCTTTCAATATACCCGGGATATTCTTATTGTAATTCACGTCTCCCACATAAAGGGCAAACTTTTCTGGCAAGTTGTACTTTTTTCTAAAATCTAAAATCCAAGCTCTATCATCCAACTTTATAAATTCTTTCCCTGACGCAAGATGAACTACATGGATTTTATTAGCAGATATATCTAAAAATCTAAAAATATCTTTTTTAGAGGTTTCAGAATCAGTAATCACAGCCGCTACACCTTTTAAAGAAAATTTTTGAATTTGGTACTTAATGAGTCCCCGAATTCCAGGAGAATACTGTTCTGGATAAATGAGCGGAATAACATCGTGAATAGTGACGACAGTGGGTTTAGGTTTTGAAAGTGGTAATGTCAAAAAGAACAAATCAAAGTAAGGATAATGGACTACATCACAGTTTTTTATTTTATCTACTAATTCGATTTCCTTTTGTTCTTTTAAGGCGTCAAGTAAGTTTCTGGTATATGCACCAACTCCACGCACAGCATGTCCACTTTTTAGCGAAGTTGCATCTATAAACACTCTAATTCTCTTATTCATTTTGATTTTTGATATTTAATTTTTAATTTTTCTAAGGTACCTCCAATATGCTCTCGGAAAACGGAGTGCTGAAAAGAACGAAAAGATCATTCCCTGCCACCCGTCTAAAATTCCTTTGTGACGAATTTGAGTCAATAAAAACCACCAAAGGGGTTTGCTCACAAAATAATTAATAAACTGCAGTGGATTTTTGCCTACTTTATCGCGTTTTAACTCCGTAGCTAATAAGTCTATATATCGACTATTGCGTTCAAGATACCGTTTAAATGTCGGGTCTGCCATGTGAAGTAAATCGTGTTGTAACCATCCCACTCGTCCCCGAACAACAATTTGCTCATGCACACTTTTTGCCGGAAAATATGCTTTTCCTTGTTTTACCAATCTTATCACACCATCAGGATACACACCGCCATGCCGCAAAAATTTACCAAGAAAAAAATTAAGTCGCGGGACAAAAAAACCTGCATATTCTCCGCCAGATGTACCAATTTTTCCATCGCGCTGTTCTAATAATCTCTGATGGCGAATAAATAATTTCCTATTTGGTAATCGTTCTTGATACTCATCTATCTTTTCGTCGCTCATTTCGGTAATCTGTTCAATCTCTTTTGCAAGTTGTGGAGTCACCCGCTCATCTGCATCAAGTTGCAAAATCCAAACTCCGGTTGCCGCTTCAAGTGCTTTTTGTTTATTAATATGAAAAATCGGCGGATTAGTTGTTTTAATTATTCGAGACCCGTATTCCTTTGCAATCTCTCGTGTTCTATCGGATGATGACCCATCAACGATTACAATCTCGTCAGCAATCTCTTTTACAGACTCCAAACATGCTCCAATATTTTTCTCTTCATTAAAAGTTGCAAGAACGACAGACAGCTTATATTTTTTACTCATATTAATTTGCGACTATTTGGAATGTTGCTTCCCCATTTGGGAAATAAATTTCATGAATAACGTTTGCGTCATCCGGAATTTCTTTATCGGTTCCTATAATCAATGACCCCCTTTTCTCTTCAATCGTTTTATCCCAATCCTTAACTTCTTCAAAATGAAATTTTTCAAAATCTCGAACAGTAGAGAATCCAAACTTATCACGCGAAGTTAAAGTATGAGCACCCTGGAATTTCTCAGGAGGATACTGTAAATAGAATAAAAACAAAATGTATGGTTGGTCGTATCTGTCTGTTATTAAAAATTTAGGGTACTTGTCATAGTTCTCTTTGACATAAGAGACTAATTCTTTCACCCCATATTGGGAAGAGGACGGATATTCTTTCGCCATATGTACATAATATTGATGAAGGTAACGGCTGAAATCCCACAGAATAATCCCAAAAATTACTATAATTCCTAAGGTGTAAATAGAATTCCACTTCGAAGGTGGAAACGAAGCTACACCTGTCCTTAACCACCTAAGAAGTTTAACCAACCCATAAGCTGAAATTATTGTTAACGGAATTACCATATTGTGAGAACGCAACGCATGAGGAGATTGAAATGTAAGTGCCGCCGCAGTAGGTGCAATAATAAGCCACCACAGAACTATTCCCCATGATTGTGAGTTTCGGGCAATAGCTAATAAGCCAATTATAAGAAGCGGTAATTGGAAAAGGTACAATACTCCAACCTCTGGCACCTTATTACGCTCAATCTCGTCTCCAGACAAGAAAAGGAATTGCCCCCAAAAATGTTCGCCCCAATTCGCTAGAAACTCAAGGGTATAGTTTACTACTTTATTATGAAGTACAAGAGCTACTACATCCTTATTGCTCCCATGTTCTCCTCGCTGTTCATTAATCCTCTCTATAATTCCCTGGTCAGCAAAAATACTTACACCAGATGCCCGAGATACTCCCGCAGCTCCAGTAAGATCACGAATCAAAGGAATAAGAAGAATTACACCAACGATTACTGGAACTAGAAGGCCATTCTTCTTTTCCCAAAAAAATCTTCGATAAAAGATTAAAAGTCCCATCACTAAAAGTGGCACCACTATCCTTGCAGCATGATAAGTGTAAAGAGAAGCAACAAACGCAAGTGTTGAAATAACTAACCACTTGTTTTGTCGAGTTCCTTTAAGAAATGCCCATAATCCTAATACTATAAAAAACGTTCCCGCATTAACTTCCCATCCACCGCGAGAGAAATGAATATGCCAAGGGCTCACCGCAAGAAGAGCAGCGGCGAGAATTTCCAATTTCCAATTTCCAATTTCCAATTTCCGATCTTTAAAAAGTTCCTTAACTAAGAGATACACGAGCAGCACTGTTAACACCCCCAAAGTTGCTCCCGGTATCCTTACCGCCCACTCATTTAGTCCCAAAAACTTTACAAACGGTAAAACTATATAAAAGAATAACCCTGGCTTCCAATCTCCGAACGACTCAAAATGTATAGGCCATGCGTGTCCATGTTCATCTTTTCCAGTTTGAATAAGGGAATATGCGTTATACACCACTGCTGCCTCATCGGCGTTCAAGGCAGGTAAAGTATTTAATTGATTAAAACGCAAGAAAGAAGCCAACAAAATTATTAATACTAGTAATAGTTTGTTATACTTGCTAATCATATATTCATATATGAATATTTAGAGCACTTCTACTAATCGGAAGGCCGTCTGGCCATTGGGATATTTAATCTCATCAACAAGTTTAAATTGATCTGGATTATTTGAATCTTCAATTGGAATCTGCTCTATAGTCCCCACAAACAAAACTCCCTTTCTCCCTCTATCCCTATGCCAATCAAGAAACTCGAATGAAATATTGTCTAATTGAGGAACAAGCCATGCATCAAGTTTACCCGCCGGCCCCTCAACAAGTTTGACATTCTTTTGATATAAAGATGGATTATATTTTTGGTAAAAGAGAAAATAGATATATGGTTGATCGTAGCTTTGTGTGATTACAATTTTTTCATAACTTTTTTGAAGTGGAGTTATTTTTTCAACAATCTGTTTATATCCATACTGCCAGCTCTTAGCATTGTGAGCATTCATATGAACAAAGTATTGATCAATAAAATACAAGAAATTAAGAGAATAGAGAACAGAGAATAGAAAAACAGCAAATTTACTCCATTTCAAACTTCTAACCCAATGCCATAAAAATAATGCCCCAGCACCAAGAACAATCGTTAGTGGAATAACAAGGTTAAGTGAACGGATTGCGTGAAGTGTATCTCTAGAAAGAGCTGCAGGAAGTGGCGCCACAAGCAACCAATATCCAATAAACAAAATAGCAGGACTTATTTTCATACGAGCTAAAAATATAGTTCCTGCAACGAGAAAAACGATATCAATAAACAACAATACACCAGCCCTGGGAACACTAAGGTTAAGATGTACCCAATCTCCTTCAAAAAAGAGAAAACGAGGAGAATAATGATTCATCCATCGCCCTAAAATCCCTCGTTTAAAATGGAGTATTTCATTGTGGAAAAGAATGTAGGTAAGACTTTCTTTTGTCTCATTTCCCTGCCCAAGAATATGACTTACTATTTCTTCTGGACGTGGTCCGGAAAAAACACTGAAAACTTCAAGCCTCCCTGTTTTCTCTGTGCCTATTGATAGCAGGACAGGCAATGAAACAAGAATGAACGCTACGACTGACCCAACTAGAATCTTCTTTGAAACAGTAAAAAGTTTTCTTGACCAAAAAACTACAAGTCCTAAAATTACAAGCCCTGTTGCAAGTTTTGCACCCTGATAGGTTATTAATGTTGTCCCAAAGAAAAGGGCTGAAAAAAGAAGCCAATTTGGCCTATCGCGTATAGCTCGTAGAAAAAAATAAATACCAATAAGGGTTAAGGTCAACGACATCCCTGCTTCCCAAGCGCCTCTTGAAAAATGAATATGCCAAGGAGAGATGGCTAGCAAGAAGCTTGCTAGAATTTTCAATTTATAATTTTCAATTTTCAATTGATTTTTTTCTCTGAACAACTCACCAACAACTAAATAAATTAACCACACCGCAATAATCCCAGAAATTGCGCCTGGTAGACGGGCCGCAAATTCGTTAAGCCCAAAAACGGCAACCGAAGGAACAGCTGCATAAACATAAAGTCCTGGTTTCCAATCGGAAAATGATTTAAAAATAATCGGCAAGAATTCTCCATGCTCATCTCGCCCTGTTTTCAAGATAGAATACGCGTTATATCCCAACGCCGCCTCATCGTTTGTCAAATGTGGCGGAATACTCCCCAAGCTCCACAATCTCAAAACCGCAGCTAAAATTAAAATAACTAAAAGCCATTTATTACCTAAAATTTTTGCTTTAATGAATTGATTCATTGAATCATTTAAATAGTTTTCTCCAAAATATCAAACGCTGGTTTGTTGTCTAGAAAGTTTATTGTTTGTAACAATCTCCAGCCAGATGGATAGTTACCCGGACTCGTAATAAGAAGTGTTTTACCACTTAAAGGAACAATTCCGCCACTTTCCATCCGCCAGCTGGCGGAGCCATCACGCGGGATTTCCCAATCATTTACAAAATAAAACTTATCAAATCTGTCCACCCAGTACCAATTTGATTGTGCAAAACGGATTAAATTTGGGTCCTGCCTATACTTTTCCGGATCCCATGGCCAGTAAAACAATAAAAACTCATGCGGTTCGCCATATTTTTTGGTCATAATAATTTGGTTATATCCATTGTAATGCCCTTTTATAAATTGTACTGCTTCCTTGTACCCATACTGCCACGACCATGAGTAATTAGTTCTATATGGTCCCACATACTCCCTCGCATAGTTTTCCATAAAATACAAAAGAAGAACAACATATATTATGCTAAACAATAATTTTAAATTCTGTTGTTTAAACCATGCCCAGAAGGTAGCTAAACCTAACGCAACAAATATTTGTGGAAGCGGAACTATAGTTGTAGCACGAATAACATGAAACTCACCTTGAGTAATACTGGCTGGAATAAGACCTAAAATTAGCCAAAAGAACAAAAAAGTTTTTTCCGATCTCTTCTTCTTAAACACTGCTAAAGCAACCAACGTTAAACCTACATAAAAAAATGGCGCGTTTATTGGATAAAGTATTCCTTTATCTGGAACGCTGAATTGATAATTAGATCCTCCCGAAGTAAACAAAAATCTAGGAGAAAAATAACCAATAAAATTTTTTCCAAACTCAGAGATAAAAAAGCTGTATCTATTGTATAGTAAGCGATCGATTGGCTCGGGAAGATTAGACTTTTCGCGCATTTCTATAATTCTCGCTATACTTCCCTCATCAAGCAAGAAAACCCATTTAGATCTGGCCCTTCCTTCCTGACTTGTAAAAACAAAATATAGCGGAACAAGAAAGGCAATTAATATTAAGAGTGAGGAAATAAAAACTTTATTTTGTTTAAATATCGAGGCTTTAAATTCTTTAAACCAAACAATACCAACCACTAGCAATAGTAATGGTACAAATATTCTCGTATTGTGATAAGAATACAGAGAAAGGCCCACGGAGATTGCTGAGGTAGGTAGAAAAAGAAAATGTTTTTTTCTATATAGAAAAAGGGCAACTCCCGTTATTAAGAAAAATGAAGCTACATTTGATTGAAATACAGCACGCGAGGGGAAAAACATCCATGGATCAATTGCAACAAAAAGTGCAGCAAGAAGCGCTACTGTTTTCCCAAATTTGAGTCCATAAACTAAAAAGTAAGTAGATAAGATAATTGCTGTACCTAATATAGCGTGTGGAAATCTAATGCCAAATTCGTTAAGTCCAAATAATGCAATACTTGGAATAGTTAAATAAAGATTGACGGGCAAAGGATAATCTCCATAGGCGCGAAAATTTGTAAGTGGTAAAAACTCTCCCCATTCATCCTTGCCTGTTCTCAGGATAGAATAAGCGTTATAACCATGTGACACTTCATCCCAGTTAAGACTTGGTGGAAGTTGTCCAAGCCCAATAAAGCGAATTAGTAAACCAACCGCCAAGATAATAATTATTGCTATCCTATCTCTACCCATAGCGTTTATCCGCCTTCAAAAGTAATATCGTAGCAGTCAATAAAGATAACAATGAAACAATATTACCTATTGTTCTAACAGGAGTATTGGTAAAGGAGAGAGTCAATGTATGCATACCGCCAGAAACCTTGGTTGTAATAAGCCCATAAATACCACTGGGGTAAATATCTATTTCTTGATTATCAATATAAGACTTCCAACCCGGAAAAAAAACTATGGGAAATTGTACTTTTACGTCGTCAGATTGAACCGTAATATCATAAGCTGCTTTATTGCTTGTTTTCTCAACCAAACTTCCACTTGCCTTTCCTTCCAAAATTATTGGGTCTTTTGGCGCTGGTTCTGTTGGAAGCTCTTTTGCAAAAACTGGCCAATAATCAGGTAATGAGGCAGCAATTTGTTCTTCCCAACGGTTTCCAGAAAATTGTTCCAAATCACCAACTTTATGCCAAATATCCTCTTTGAAAAAAGAGAAGTTAAGAGTGACAGCCAAGACAATAAGAACGCTAATAAAAATTCCGTTATTCTTTTTAATTAAAAATGCAACACCACCTGAAGCAAGCGAAAAGGCAAAAGTAGAAATAGCAAGCCAGCGCCAAGGGAATTGCAGGTAAGAAAGAAAGGGAATATTTTCCCAAATAAATGTTGATTTATTATGTGTTAAAAAGAGGGCTAACCAACCAATACCGACTAAAACTAATAATTCTTTCCATTTAATCGAAGACAAGCTCTGCTTATCTTGTTTTTTGAATAAAAACCATAAAAGCGTAACAAGAGGAAAAATCCATTGGACTTGACCAACAGAAAGACTCAAATCATCTTTTGGCCCGAATAAAGACGCTCCATAGCCCCAAAAGCGAGAGATTAATAGTTGATTAACTGTTGTAAAATGGGCGCGAAAATCAAAATATCCGCTGGTTACTAAATTCAAATCGATAAACTTTGATTCAAAAATAATTGGCAGTAGATAAAATGCCGAGAGGAAAACAGAAAGAATGGATGCACCAAAAATAGGCAATACCAATCTCCATTTTTTATTCGTAAAGATGAGAAATCCTATCCAAATAATCAAAAATGGTAAAAACATTAAAAATGATAAATTGTGAGTAACGAGTAACAAAGCAAGTGAAAAACTTAATAAACAAGTTTGTTTCTGACGAAATAAAAGGATATCCCTTAAATTTTTATGTGAGAAAATATTATTAATCAAAAGGATAATAACAGGAAATATTACAAAAGCCATTGCCTCCGGTAGCGCCCCCCTTACCCAAATGTCAAGTGCCCGGTAGGGTGCATATGTATAAACAACAGCTGACAGGATTGCAGAAAGATTGTTCCCCCAAATTTGCCTGGCAAGAAAAAACATTGAAACAGCAGATCCTACCAAAGTTAGAATAAATAAAATTTTGATTGAATCAATAAATTGAAAACCGAGAAAATGGAATATTTCTCCCATTGCGTATGGTATTTGTGTATAAAAATTGAAAACCGGCTCACCATACCCAAATCCAGCATCAGGAGCCCATCGACAGGGGATTTGTAAATCTTTTACGCATTTGTCAAATTCATACAATCTGAAAATATGGAAATCCTGCATTGAAAAAATACCAGGCCGCAGCATTCTAAAAAAAGTTGGAATTGTGAGCAATAAAACCAGGAATATTATCTTCATTCTGATATTGGATTAACAATTAACATCGCCTTTTTACTGTCAGGAAATAAAATTGTTTCGAGAGGCTCGATAGTTTCAGGAAAATCACGAGCTCTTCCAACTAAAAGCGTGTTTTCTAGTGCTCCGTCATCAAAATAACGAATATCTCGGAAGGTGTACTTGCCCAACTTATACTCACCTAGTTGATCGACAAATAATAAGCCCTGTTTTTCGTAACGGAGAAAGTGTTGTGCTTGTTTTTGATAATCAGAAGGGTCCCATTTTTTGTGAAAGGCAACAAAGATATGTGGTTCTGAGAAGGCTCGGGAAATAATAATCTCGTTGTAATTTTCCTCCACACTTTGGATATACTCCACAGCTTGTCTCCACCCATAAGACATTGAATGTGCATTATTCCGGGGAGCATGATAGAAATAAGCCTCAAGGAAAAATAAAAAGCCCATTATCCCAATTACCCAATAACCTAACAATCCAATCTGTTTGAGGTTCGAGTTGAGATGTTTGATATTCTTTACCATTTGCCATAACGCCATACCACCATACGCCGACAAAATCTGTATTGCTGGCATCATGACTGCCGCCCGGTTTGCCGCAAACCCCGGTCCTTTTGTCAATGCCGCAGGAATTGGCGAGAGAATAATCCACGCTAAAATAAAACCAATATCCCACTTCGGCCTCTTAACAAAAACCCAAAGAGCAACACCAATAAATGGCAACTCAAACAAATAAAGCACTCCAAATCCCGGAATCATACCATACGTTGCTTCCCCTGCGCCTTGAGTAAAAAGAAAGGTAGGAGATAGGTAAGTTAGATAGTTTTTAGTGAATTCGCTCGCTACATAAGTTAATTTATTAGAAAAGAGTCGCGAAATTGCATCTGGCAACCCAGCTTGTAACCCCTCGTATCTTCTGTCAGCAACCACGCCCCATCCTCCTGTCGGATTAAAAATTGCTACATCTGATGCTCTATTCCCCCCACCGCTAAGGACTGACACCATACTGACTGCTAAAAACAAACCAAATACAATTAAAAACACGTACTTCGCTTTAATGAATTGATACATTGAAATAGAACCTTTCGTTAATTTTTTATGACCCAACCAGATAAGAGCCAAAACAACAAGTGGAGTAACCAAGCGGGCCGAATGATAAGAAAACAGATTAATCCCAAATGCAAAAGCTGAAACTATCATCCATCGTCCATCCTTTAATCCCTTCAAAAATGCATAAACTCCCAAAGGCATTAAAAATGTGGTTAGATTTGCTTCAAATGCACCGCGAGAAAGAGAAATATGCCAAGGACTCACGGCAAGCAATGTTGCCGCGAGAATTTCCAATTTCCAATTTCCAATTTCCAATTTTTTGAATAATTCCTTAACTAGAAGATACGTTGCTAATACTGCTAACACCCCTAAGATTGCATTTGGCAACCTGACGGCAAACTCATTAAGCCCAAAAACGGCAACCGAAGGAATCGCAAGATATGTATAAAGTGGTGCTTTAAAATCACCGAATGAACGAAATGTTAAAGGGAACGATTCTCCCCACTGATCTTTTCCTGTCTTTAAAATAGAATACGCATCATACCCAAACGACGCTTCATCAGGAGTGAATCCGGCAGGATACTTATCAAGCCACAAAATACGCAATACTGCAGCCACAAGAAGAATTAAAATCAGCAATAAACGTGGTTTCACTACCTAAATTGTAGCATTTAATTCCTGAAGATATAAAATGTTGAAACCCCGTCTGGTTCGAAGATGTTTGTGACTTTGTAGAATGGGCCAATTTGCTCTTTTTGTCCGTCAACATTATTAAATTCGGCTACAATAATACTATTAGTATTCAGCATCTCCAAGCGAGCTTCCCTAATATCAATAAATTGCGTCTTGCGAGCGAGTATCAATTTATCATGTTTAATCAAATAAAACTTCCAATACATATCAATAAACCCTACCCTATTATCCAAATAAATAGTCTCTGCAGACGATTTTGCATCCTCGCTAATTACATTCTCCAAAGCATCAGGAATGTTATATTTCATCCAAGCGTAGGAACGAATCCGATAATCAGTAAAATAATCATATAGGAAATAAGAAAAATGTAATAAGGTGGTAACAAGTAACAGGTAATATGCAACACGAAAAATTTTCCTTTTTTGGTTAAGCAAAAATTGCACGCCGTAAGTGGCTAATATAACAGCAAAAGGTAAAATCACTAGAATCCTGGAGTATCGATAATGGTCTCCTGCAAGTGCTCCAGCAATTGGAGCAGTAAAGAATCCAAAAATCAACAACCAAGTGAGTCTATTCCTTTTCTTTAGCCCGAAGGGCCAAGCTTCGCTTATGGCACTATAAATGCCCACTGGAATGAGAACCAAAAGTGGCAGTAAGAAAACTCCGGCCTTTATTGCCGACTGTGAAAGCCCTAGAGGATGGTGCAGACTTGTTGAATGAATAAGACTAGCATCTCCCAACAAAAATAAGTAAATTGGGTTAAAGTAAGAAATAAAAACATTAAATCGATGCGCTAAACTTTCCGGCGAGAGAATGGAAACGATTCCACTTAATGCGTTATTACCTGTAGTATCGTAAATCCCTGTATAACGCACCTGGTCAAGGAATAGAGTTTCAGGAAATGCTATCGTCCATGGAATAAGCGGCGATAATGGAGCTAAAAAACCAATAAGTACAATAAACAGCAACTTGATTTTCTTTTTAACTTCAGGGAAAACACAAACTATAGTTGTCAAAAGATAAAACGGCATCATAACTCTAGCCGCGTGATAACTATAGAATCCAAAACCTAGAACTAGTCCAGATACGAACAAAAGCCAAGGTTTTCGTCTTTCTAAGAATTCATAAAGGAGTAAAAGCCAGCCAAGAACAAAAGGAACAATATAAAGATTATCAAGTAAAATTCGACTTTGGATAAAATGAACTGGTGTTGTGGCAAGCAAAACTCCCGCAAGGAGTCCAAACTTCTCGCTTTTAAATATTCTTTTGGCTAAAAGATAAACTAAAACTATATTTATTATTCCCACTATTACACTCGGAAGACGTATAGCTACCTCGGAGAGCGGAAATAGTTTTAAAATAAGTGCGGTCAAATAAACAATTATTGGCGTTGACCACATGACGTTCAAATGCCAAAAGTAAAGGGGAAAGAAACGTCCATTCTCATCAAAGCCAGTTTTGGCAATTGAATATGCATTAAGGGAAAAACCCAATTCATCTTGATTAAGATGAACGGGGGTTACATTAAGAAAGGCGCTGTATAAAACAATAACTGCTAGTAACCCTAATACAAAAACAACACTTTTCATTTTTTAATTACTTTTGGAGATTTAACGAAGCTAACATAAACATATAAAAACAGTGTCGTAACTACTCCACCTAATATTCTTGGCAACAACCTATCCCAAGCTGACATAAATTCTATTAGCCACTCTATCCTTGGATACCACCAGAAGTTATACAAGTTTAATAAATAAATCACCGAAATAGATATTAACAAAGGGAGCCATTTTCGCTCAAGTGCTGTAATAATTGTAAGTAGCGGGAATATTGGATAAAGGTATCGCTCGTGCATTCCTGTTGCAAGAACAAATATAGAAAATAAAGTTAAAAAACAAACCCATAAAATGTTCTGGAAATCGAATTTTTTGTAAACTTTAACCAGCAGTGGAATAAATGTTATCCCAAACAAAATATAACCCCACGTTCTAAAATTCAATAGCCCCGCCATTAACGTATCTGGCCTTTCATGAATACCGGTGAGAGCCGCCCAAAAATTAAATGCATTTGCAGTAATCAAATGAAGCTGCCAACCGAAGACTTTATCTTTGTAAAGATTAAAAAGCCAAGAAAAAGGTTCACCTGCCTGCGCAGGCAGGCCAGAAAAGGGAAGAGTTAGAATCCCAATAATTACAAGTGGAATACTTATTGCTTTTATCCAAGTATTTACTTGATATCTCTGTCGCCATGCAATAATTAAAAATATCGGCAACAAAATACCAAGCGAGGCTTTAATAAATAAAGAAAGAGAGAGAGAGAGAAAGGAAAAAACGAGTTTTCGCTCAAGCAATAAAAGTAATGAGAGTAATCCAAAGAAATTTATGGTAGCATCTGTTTGACCCCAAATACTTGAGTTGTACCACGTGATGGGATTAACAAGAAATGCCATTGCTGCCCACGCGCCGATTTTTTCTTTACCCTTTTCTCTGAAGAACAAAAATATCAAATAAGCGATTCCCAAATCGGCGAGTATCGCAGGTAATTTCAATAAACTCGGATATAAATTTGTCTCAAAAAAAAGCATTATATTTGAGGGGAACAGAGGAATATTTATGTTGATAAACCAGAAAAAAGAAAAAACTGCCTCAAAAATTTTTCTTACTGCCGCAAATATATAAATAGTACCCGGTGGCTGATTGGGCCAGGTAAAACTCCAAACATTAGCTTTATAAAACTCTCCCGGGCCATACTGCCAAAAACGAATTCCCCAGTCCACATGATTATTGACATCCGGGTGCCACACCAAAAAGGCAAGAGTAATCCGAAAAACAAAAGCGAGTAAAATTATCTTGTAAATACCTTTCATTTATTATTTTGGGGATTAAGTGTAAACAAGTAAAATACTGGCTCACCTGATGGATACGGAATTGCCTTCACAAGCGTTAAGTTCTTTGGTAATCTTTCCGGTTCTTGAATAAAGTTTATATTAAATTCCTTCGCGCTCGCCAGATATAATGTTTTTTCATCTAAAAATTCTGCCAGCGAATAAATTCCGCTTTTTGGTTGGGCAGTTCCAAAATAAAATTTATCAATATAGGAAATTTCCCCAAACCCACGAATTTCCTTCTTCTTAAACGGATAATTTTCATGCCACTTTTGAGGCGGATACTCATACCAACCCGCAAAAAATATCCAGGGTGGTTCATCAGCAGTACTAATAATTATTCTATCGTAGTTACCCTCTACCTCCTTTACACCGTTTATTGCCTCGCCAAATCCAGCGTGCCACCATCGTTCCGAATCCCAAGGATAATGAACCCAATAGTTATGTTGATATGAGGCAAAACCGAATAAATATAACCCTGCAATACTCGCTACGGCTACCTTAACATATCGTTTTTTAACGAGTTCAATTATTTGAAATATCCCCAAGGTGTTAAGAAGTATAAGCGGTGGTAAGAAAAAAAATAATCGCGTAGCATGCATACCTCCGTCTCGAGTTAACGCAGCAGGAATGGGTGCCGCAAGCAACCAAAAAATAAGGAAAAATTTTATCTTTCTATCAAGCTGACTTTTGAAAAAGAAAATCATACCCGCTAACAAAAACAAAATCTCAAATCTATAAAACTGCCCAAAATTTTGGAGTGAGTGTCTCAAATTAAGATCGCCTTCAAGGAAAAGAAAGTGGGTTGAGAAAGACTGAAGGTAATTGCGACCCAAGACATTTGTCCAAAAAAGCACTTTGTTGTGAGCTGCGCGGTCAATTATTTCAGGTTGGACGCCAAATTCTACCCCAGGGGTACGTATCATGGCATCCCGCAACCGGGCAAATCCTACCTCAGGAATTGTTGTTGGATCGGTAAAAACCGACAAATAACTGAAACGCTCTGTACCACCGCCAAAAATAGTGCTCGCGGCAATTGGGCCACCAATTACAACAAGGGCAATAGCCGACCACACCAGCCACTTCTTGCCGATACCAAACAATTCTTTTCTCCAAATAACAAGAAGTGCCAAGAGTGTAAGCGGGACAAAAAATTTTGCAGTGCTATACACCCAGGGTGCGAGAGCAAAACAAATTGCTGAGAGAGGAAGCCATTTACCACTCTTGAGCCCTTTTAAGAATAACCATAAACCTGCCAAAAAAAACGCAAGCATTTGGGTTACCTCAAATCCAGCTCGAGAGTATTGAATGTGCCATGGAGAAATTGCCAAAAGCGCTGCTGCAATCAGTGGTAAGGCGGGTCCTGCCAGTGGTTTCCCTCCCGCCAGTGCTCTCCGCCAGCTGGCGGATGCGCGCGTGTCGGGATCCCTTCCACCCCTGTCACCCGCCAATTTTATCAATTCCCCAACCAACAAATAAAATAGCCACACCCCCAATATCCCAAAAATAGCAGCAGGCAGCCGAACTCCTAGGGGTGAAATTCCAAAGATTGCAACCGTAGGAACTGCAGAATATAAATAAAGTGGCGTTCTCCATTCAGCCAAACTCTGAAAATGAAGTGGCCACGGATTCCCCGAGTAATCCTTGCCTGTCTTTAAAATTGAATATGCGTGATACCCTACATCAAGCTCATCCCCAAACAGGGAAACAGGTACTTCTGAAATTTTCCATAATCTCAAAAACGAAGCAATAATCAGAATAATTACCAATACTATTTTTTTATTCATACCTTTTCCATTGTATACATTAATATGTTAAAGTTTATCAGGGATTATTAAAATGCCTAACATACGAAAATTTATCAACTATGCAAAAAAACATCCCCATTTAGTATTACTTTGCCTTATTCTTATAATCGCACTTTTTTTCAGAGCTTACAAGCTTATAGAGTGGTTTGAGTTTGCTCAAGATGGTGATCTTTATTCTTGGATTGTTAAGGATATTGTCGTCGATAAACATCTCAGGCTTATCGGGCAACTCACCACCGCTCCCGGCATATTTATTGGTCCTGCTTTTTATTACATACTTATCCCATTCTTCTTAGTTGCCCACATGGATCCAGTGGGAGCCGTTATACCTATAACGCTCATGGGTGTATTGACTGTCGCGAGCTACTACTATGTATTTTCAAAACTCTTCAACAAAGAAGTGGGCCTCGTGGCAGCATTTTTATATGCCATATTACTTTCCCTCGTAATCTTTGACCGCCGCGTTGTGCCAAGCACTCCCACAAACTTGTGGCTTGTTTGGTATTTTTACACAGTTTTAATGATTAGACGGGGCAACTTTTCTGTACTTCCTTTGCTTGGTGTTTTAATCGGACTGATATGGCACATCCATATTGCGCTTGCTCCAGCCCTTATAGCTGTACCCGTGGCACTGGTTCTCTCTGGCAAAATTCCCCCCTTGAAGAAAATTTTTCTATCTATCTTTGCTTTTTTTGTTATCTCCACACCGCTTATTTTTTTTGAGGCAAGACATAATTTTTCTCAGACAACAAGCTTTATCCAAAATCTTTTCATAAATCAAGGAGGAGGAACAGGATTTGAAAAAATGCAGCTTGTTATTATCAAGATGGTCGGAGATATTATTCGTTTATTCTTCTATCCTCAAGGCTTACCGTTTATAAATCATTATTTTTTTGTTGCGCTGCTGTTTCTGTCAGGGTTATTTCTTGTTAAGAAACAACTTCTTCATATTCGTGAATTAACGATTTTTTATGTATGGACGGGTACTATTGTTCTCTTCTATACATTCTCCTCAACTATAATCTCAGAATATTATTTTGCAAATATTGAGATTATCTTTTTAACTATAGCTGCCCTTCTTCTTTATTCGCTCTATAAATCCTCACGGCCTGGCAAATACTGGACAATAGGCATACTACTTGTAGTCTTTTTCAAAAACTCATTCTTTTTTTTAACAACAGATATTTACCATAAAGGATATGTAGAGCGCAAAGGAGTGGCAGCTTTTATTACAGAAGACGCTCGAAAGCACGATTTGCCCTGTGTTGCAATCTCGTATATTACCTCCCCGGGAGAAAATGTAGGATTTCGCTATTTCTTTTTTTTGAATAACCTAAAAACAACTCAAATTCAAGAAGGAGCGGCAACTTACTCAATTGTACTACCACCTCATCTTGCGCAAGGTCAAAATGAAAAACTATTTGGTCAAATAAAAATTATACCTCCTGAAAAAATTCCTCCTACAGCAGAAATTACTAAAAGCTGTAGTGGCCAAAATACAAATCTAACTGATTCTCTATTTGGCTTTACTGACTAAACTCCACCAGTCTTTTCCATTTCTGCCCCAACCATAAAACTATCGTTAACAATGTATGTTTTACTCGTCCGTGATATATTATTGAAGATTGGATAAGCCAGTTTCTTGCTTGCTCTGGGACAGTACGTGTCACTCCACCATGTTCATGAAAAATCTCTGATGTCGGGAGATAATACACCGATAGCCCAGAACGTCTAACTCTCCGGCAAAAATCTAAATCCTCAAAGTACATAAAAAAACGCTCATCTAATAAGCCCACCTTCTCTATCGTTATTTTTGGAATAAACATTGCTGCACCAACTACTGCATCAACTTGTTTGGGTGTATTTCCTCGTGGCGCATATTTATCGTAAGCACTCTTTATTCCTAAAAAATACTCTTTTATTGCGTTAAAAATTGTCGGCTCGTGATAGCATGAAGGTTGAACAGATCCATCGGAATTTAATAATTGAGGCGCTACTACTCCCGCATCTGGGTGAATTTTTGTAAATTCAAGAAGTTTATCAATCGCATCCTTTGTCAACTTAGTATCTGGATTAAGAATGAATAAATAATCTCCTTTTGCTACCTTAATACCCTGATTAACCGCTTTTGCATATCCTAAATTTTCTTTGTTTTCAATAACTTTTAACTTTTGATTTGTAATTTTGATTTCTTCCATTGACTCATCAGTGGATGCATTATCCACAACAATAACCTCTGTATCTTTGGGGGCATATTTTCCAATGGAATTAAGGCACTGAATAATAAAATTTTTTGTGTTGTAATTAACAATAATTATTGAGACCATTCTATTTAAATTGTGCAAAAATTTGCTCATCGGAAATAGTTGCTTCTCTTTTTTCTTTTGCTCGAGAACTAGTAATTTTAAACCAGTGGGAAAGTGCAGCTAAAACTACCTTTAAATATCCCGGTGATTTTACAGTTCGTTTCACAACAGCCCCTACATGCTCTTTAATCAAATGTGGGCTTGTAATATTTTTCCAAATAAAAAGCAGTTGATTGCGTTCCTGAATAAAATTAATGTAATCCCTTGAAAAATACTTGCTGATCGTTCCTTCATGTTCATGTTCTACACGTGCCTTTGGATCCCATAAAAGTGTATAACCCCTCTTTGCAGCTCTATATGAAAGGTCAATGTCCTCCCAATAAAAGGGATGGTAAATAGTGTCAAAACCTCCAAGTGCATCCCATATCGATTTCCTAAATACGCCACTGCCACCGGATATCCAAAAGGTAATATGTGTTTCCTTTGTTTGAGGCCCTGGTCCGTGCTCAAAAAATCCATTTAACCATCTCCCTTTACCCCATGACCACCTTACTTCGTTAAATGAAACCCCAAAGACGTTTTTATTTTTAAAATGGGGTAATACTACATCAAGTAATCCAGGCTCTGGACGGACATCGGTATTAAGAAGGACCACGATATCACCCCTAGAGGCTTCCACTCCTCTATTTACAGCTCTAGCAAAACCTAAGTTCTTTTTGTTTTCAATAATTCTTAAATCTTTATTCTTAAATCTTAAATCATGTAGCAAAACTACAGACCCATCCGTCGACCCATCATCTACCACAATCACCTCCGAAGCCCCAACCGCTAACCAGCTAGAAATATTTCTCTCAATTAGATGTCTACCATTCCAATTTGGTATAACAAGTGATACTGTCATTCTTTTACTGTTTTCACAACATGGAGCATTCCCAATAAAAACTTTTTATTCTCTCTTATCTTCAACCCTGATTGCTCTAGTAATCTCTCAAGAAAATTGTTTGAAAAATTATGAAGGTGCGTATCTTCCCAAATATTTTTACCCGGCAACATCTGCCAAAGCGGCCAAATGATACTGTGGAAAAGCCAATTTTCACTAGGCACCAAAATAACTGCGTATCCACCCTTTTTGAGCACACGATAAATTTCCCGCAGGACTCTTGAAGGGTCAACTACATGCTCAAGCGCTTCCAAACAAAATACCGCATTAAATTCTTGCGTTTTAAAAGGAAGATTATGCGCATCAGCAACTTTGAATTTCATTTGTTTGTTTTTAGAAAATCTCTTTTTGGCATAATCAATTGAACTCTTGAGTACATCAATCCCAACAAGTTTTCGTGCACCAGTTTTTTGAAATATTATTTTAGTAAACGTTCCATCAGCACAACCAATATCAAGAATGCTTTCTGCCGGCTCAATAAGTTCTCCTACTTCTAAAAATCGTCTCGTGTGCCAAAATCGCTGAAGTAGATTTCTTTTAATGGAGCGTTCGTACCAATCAGGAGGAACATTCTTGTGTAAACGTACTGCTATAGTATGTGTATCTTTCATTTATTTTTTATACTTTCTGGGATGCTCCTCCCGCAATTGAACTATCAACCAAGAAGATTTATCACCAAAAACTTTTTCCTCAACAACCTTGCCGTATTGCTCTTGTTCAAACAGATACTGTTCAACAAACGCGTAACGCACGCCACGTGTTGGCTCTATAATGCTAAACATTATATACTCCTCTTCTTGCGACTTCCAAGAAGGTAAAAATCCCGGGAAACCCGGTGCTACCTCACCCGCCCAATATGGTAAGTATCCATACTTATTCTTCCCATACCAGTTAAAAAGATAAGCCCACGTTGTATTTATCTTTAAAGGCATAGTGAGTGCTGATACCACAATTGGTTTTTTGTTTGCTTGTTGATATATAAAATCCAACGCTTGTTTTTCTCGGGAAAGGAGCATCCCTTCTTGAACATAAATATCACTTATTACACCCTCAGAATTCCTTTTTGAAATAAGGACTAAATTGCTTACCAAAATAACAATCATAAAAAATATTGCAATTGGTTTTTTACTTACATAGATTCTTGAAATTATGTAGGCAACAAGTAAGAGCAAGGCAGGAGCAATACCAATGTTTGAATAATAAAGCTTTGGTATGCCAAAAAGGAATAAAAAAGCACTCGACAAAAACCAAATAATTAAAAAGGTGATTTGCTTATAATTATTTTTTTTATTAAGAATTAAATAAGAAAAATAAAACAACAGGACAGAAAGTACTAAAACTTGGATTATTTCCCTACCCGTAACAAGATTATCATGCACATGTAAAGTTAATTTATCCCAATATGCAAACAGTGGGGAAGTTTCTTGCTGATGTCTTCCAATTGATGTGACTGTTTCAATAAGCGTTGTGACCGTTCTAAAACCAAATTTTATTTCAGCAAGTACGAATGTTGAAACTGCAACGGAAAAAGAAAAAACTGATACCAAAATTCTTGGAATTGTCATTTGGGGAATTATCTCTTTTTTAAAGATCACAACGATAATTACAAAAATAAAACTTAAATAGATGAGAAAAAATTCAAACTGAATTGATAAGCCAAGAGCAAAAAGAGAGACTGGCAAACCAATCCAATTTTTCTTAAAAACAAGAAATGCTAATCCTGCATAAAACGTCATTACTGTTAATACCGCCGGTGCAGGATTGCCAAAATAAAGCGCATACTGTGTTTGTTCATATGAAATAGCGTACAAAAATCCCGCAAAAACTCCTGTTGTCGGATTGAAAAGTGTTTTTCCTATCCAAAAAATACTAAAAACTCCGAGAGCATTAAGAAAGAGTAAGAATGCAGCGGAAATTTCCGGATTGCCTCCACTCAACCAATAGAACGGACCAATAAGATACCAATAAAGAGGACCATGGAAAAGATTTTCTGCGGCCGTTGAGGGACCAATAATTTTAAAATTTAAATTCTTATATATATCTAATGATTCAAACGCATCTCGTGCTTGGTCAAAACCGAAATAAATATTTTGAGGGAAAAACAAAAAGCGCACGACAATAGCGAATACAAAAATAGTAAAAGTAAGAAAAATTACTATCTTATCCATAGCTTACCCATTTTCATTAATCTATTTTTTCTAAACAAAAGAAACAACAAAATAACTAAAAGAGAAAACGCGCTAATTTTCAAACCGAGAAAGAATGATTCTGGTTTGTAAATAAATTGAACTGTGTGTTCGCCTTTTAAAATAGGAATCGCCCGAAATGCAAAATTTGCTTTCAATAATTTCTCCTCCTTTCCATCTACATAAGCTTTCCATCCGGGATAAAAAGTTTCAGAAACAAAAAGCATACCAGAGGACTCAGTTGTTACAATAAGTTTGCTTTCTTGCTCTCTATATTTTTTATAACGCACGCTATTTTTTACTTCTTTACCATCTCCTCGTTGAATGCCTGGATTTTCAGAAAGAAGAATTTTTTCTCTTATTGAAAAATTTTTGTTAAGCAACGATTCTAATAAGAGAGTGTCGTCATTTATTTCTTCCCAATCAAATACCATAAATGCCCGAGGAAGAGCATTTTTACTTTCTAAAACAGCTACTGACTTATCTTCAAACACCACTCTAAAACGTTCAGGGTCAAAGCGTGGTGAAACTCTACCAGCAGCGCTTGGTTTATTTTCCTCGCCCCTTTTAATCGTAAGATAGTAAACCGTATTTGAAAGCTCAAGAAGAGGTGAGGTGACATTATCAACAATACCATATCTACCGGCTGGATTGGTTGCTACACTCTCGCTATTAATTGCAGCAATAAACTTTGATATATTCAGAGGATATGCTGCATCGTATCCTTCTAAAGACTCAAGACCGTATGCCATCCTCATATTAATAGGAATGACTTGAGAGCCAGTAATGCGAACAGGTTTTTCCTTTTCAATTAAAAACTCAAGGACTGGTGTTGTGGGAAAAACAATGTGACGAGGAGAGAACGAAGTAAACTTCCACCCAAAACGAAAAACTTCGAATAGTAAAACTGTGCACAAAATTACTACGCCAGTTTTTCTAAAAGCTTTTGTTTTTTGTCTTCGAAAGAACCATACAATAATAAAACTTACAAAAAAGATAAAAAGCGGAATGACAGAATTTCTTAAAGCAACAATATATTGCGGAATTCCTCTAACAAGAGGATGATAAATATCAGGATTGCTTTGGCTCAAAAAGAAAAAAATAATCGCATAAGTTGTAAATCCAACAACAGTAATTCCTGGAACAAGAAACGCCCATTTAATTCTTAGTTGTTTACTTTGTAAGAAGTATTCAACTCCAAAACCCGCAAGAAGTGCGACTGCTAAATTAGAAAGGACAAGCGCTCTGTGGGCAGACGCTGCTTGAAATCCTAAAAATCCACTTTTCCAAAGAAAAATAGAGACTGGGCTGGGAAAAGCAAAAACAAGAGATACGACCAGTAATATAAGACCGAATATTATTCCCTTTTGTTTTTTAACTAGGGAGATTGCAAGCCCAGCAAATACAGCAGCAACTACACCAACAAATCCTGTATTTGAGGTATAATCTTGAGGACCCCAATAGTTGCCTGTTGCATGATTTCCAAAGTAGTCGGGGGCAAAAAAGGTTATTATTTTGGCAAATGGTAAAAAGGCCCAATCAAACGGATGAGGCTCTATCTCTCTTTGCGAAAGAGATAATAATTCTGCTCCTGGCAAAATTTGAAATGCCGAAAGTCCCAAGCCCAATAAACCAAAAAACGCTAAGAAAATAGTTTTCTTTAAAAAAATAGACGACTTTTCCATCCTCACAAGCCATAGAACTCCCATGGCTAAAAATGAATAAAACATAACTTGCGGATACCCGGAAAGCATCTGAAGAGCAATAGAAATGCTTAGTCCTACTCCGAAAATCCCTCGCCCACTCAAAAGCCACTTATCTTCAAATAATAAAATAAGAGGGATAAAGGCTGCTGCGAGAGCATGACCATTCCATTGCGACCACAACGTATTAAATCCGCTAAACGCAAAAGCAATACCTCCTACCATTGACGCGAATTGAGAAAGCTTCCAATTTCGGAGCAGTAGATACGCAAAAAGAGCAGCAAGTATATGCTGCAATATAACCTGGATGCTCCATGCAGAGAGTTTATCAAATAGGAGATACACTACATTCGTTGGAGAAAAAGGTGCAGATTGAAAATTTGCAAGAAGCGGAGTTCCACCTAAAATATATGGATTCCATAATGGCCACTCTCCTTCTTTTAAAAGATCAACCGCCAGCATTTGCATCGGATAGGTAAATGAAACAACATCTGCCATAATTGGATTTTTAACAGGAACTCCAACCTCATATCCCCATTTATAATCAAGCCAAGGAAAGTAAGAACCAACTACAAAATCTGCCGGAAGAGGAACTTTATTTTGTAACCAAACGGGATAAAAGAAAAGAAGAACTGATACAAAGATTGCCAGGATAGGCCAAATATTAGAGAATAACTTTAAGGATCTCATCTTCAAATTTAGCTTGCGAAAATTGCTGTGCTCGTTTTTTACAAGTTTTGGAAAATTTTATTCTTTCTTTCTCATCTTTAATGAGACGCACTGTTTGCTCTCTAAGTTCGTTTCGTGAATCCCATAGAATTCCATTTATCCCATTCTCAATAATCTCACTATATCCCCCCTTGTTGTTTACTACGGGAACACACCCTGCGGCCATCGCTTCGACCACCACTATCCCGAAGTGCTCAACCTTTTCTGGCTCTTTTTCCTCGTTAACTCCAAATCCTGATGCTGACCAAAAAATTTTTGCCCTACCATATAGTTTTTTAAGTGCTTCAAAATCCGGATTTTCAATAATCTCAATTGGGTAACCTCTAGTTTCAAACCTCAAACTTCTAGCAAATTCTTCTCCTCCAATATCACTTCCTCCTGCAAGAATAAGCTTCCACCCTTCCAAACCCCCATCAACCATTTTTTTGAATACCGACACTAATACATCTTGCCGTTTTGCTTGAAGTAGTTGAGAAAACCTTCCTATGGAAAGAATAATATTTTCTTTTTTACCCTGCTTGCCAACAGGCAGGGTATTAAATTCTTCCACGTCAACCGGAGGATACACAACCACACTATTTACCCCATATTCTTTATCAATAAATTTCTTTGTAAATTTTGAATTACATACAACTTTATGAATTCTTCTTAACTTCAATCGATTGAAAAGCGATTTTCCGCTCACATCATGAAATGGAACTTGAAAGTGAAGAATATTTTTCTGGGCATATAAACGTGGAATACTTCCATCTGATAACCAAAAACACAAATCATATTCTCTTCCCTTATGAATGCCAGAAACAACTCTTACACCAGATAAGTCTAGCCCCAATCTATCTTCCAGCTTTTTTAATATTCCAGCATCATCCCATTCTACATCCACCTCCCACCCATTCTTTTCCAAAACTTGAGCAACTGTCATCACATACCGTTCCCCACCACCAAGAGTATCCAAATATGGATTGTAAATTGCAGCCCTCATAGCCTTCTTTGCATTTCCCACAACTTAGCATACGTCGCAAATCGACTCCATCCTTGATAAATTGAAAAGATAACACCGGGTACTCCATCCAAAAAACCAAGCTTCAGTATCAATCGATCAAAAATCTCGGTAAAAACAGGACGGAAAAACCTCCACCATGTCATTTTCGGATGACCACTCTCAAGTAAAAGCTTTGCTTCAATCCTAGACCATTTATTAGTTTTTTGAACCATATCTGAAAGGTTATCCTCTTTTAAATGGATAAAGGGATTTTTTAGAAAGCCCGTTTCGCCGCTAATTTTGGGTTGTTCATGGAGCTCTCCTTCCCAACGAATTAACTTATCACGAAGCATCAATCGCACCACATAATCCGGCCACCAACCGCCGTGATGCAACTCTTTTCCAAAAACAAAATTTCGGCGGGGAATTGCAAAAGCAACATAGGAAGGTGACGGGTGGTGCGAGCGGAGGGAGTCCCAGCGAGCGCCCGCAATCCGCCAGCTGGCGGACGAGGACGTCGGCTGGGACGAGCGAGCAACAGGACCCGTCACTGATTCAATTTCTCCCCTTAATTCAGGTGTCACTCTCTCATCCGGATCTATATAAAAAAGCCATTCACCTTTTGCTACCTCTTTTCCCTGATTTCTCCATGTATCAAAACTTCCCGGTTTTTGTTTGAATATTCTCGCTTTATACTTCTTCCCAACCTCAAGTGTTTTATCGGTTGAGCCACCGTCAAGCAGAACAATTTCTCCCATCCCTTCCACCAGATGGTGGACAGATTCTAAACATTCAGGTAACTTTTCAGCAGCATTTTTTGTAAGAACGACAATTGATAGCTGTATCATGGATTAAAACTTCCTTTCCCAAAGTTACCGAAATAATAATCTAACACTCCTCGTCGCTGCCATGGCCGCCCATTGAAAAGAAGACGTACCGACTCACGAAGTAGTGCAAATCGAGAACGAAGTGGTGCGAAACGGCTCCCGAACAGAAGTCGGTTGCGAGTGATGTAATAATCATTCAGCTCACTCCCAATCGCAGAACTTTGAGCAACCTTGTGCCAGAGATAAGCAGATGGAGCATATAAAATTTTAAAACCTGCCCTTTTTGCCCTTTGACAAAAATCAGCGTCTTCCCAATATAAAAAATAATTCTTATCCAAAAAACCAATTTTTTGAAAAACTTCTCTTTTAATAAACATGCATGCACCAGTCGCAAAATCGGTTTCGACAACCTTATCATATTGCCCATTGTCTACTTCATCGACCCCACGATGACTTGCAAGAACATTATTCCAGCTAACCATTCCCCCCACATACCATATAACCTTTCCCTGCTCTGTCTTTTTATACCTATCTTTATGGAACTCAAAACCTTTAGCGAAATATATTTTGGGGGATATAATTCCTATCTCTTCGGGCTTTATTGCTGTTTTCCCGCGTAGCGGGACCCCGCCTTCTGCGGTGGTAATCAATTGAACTATTAAATTTTTCTCGAGCACCGTATCATTATTAAGAAGCATTACAAAATCGCTACCCACTTTTAATGCAGCTTTTATCCCCACATTATTTCCTTCCGAGAAACCAAGATTTTTCTTGTTTTCAATTAGATGAAATTGGAAATTGGAAATTGGAAATTGGAAATTCCGCAACGCGGTTGCCGATCCATCCGTAGAACCATTGTCCACAACAAAAATTGGAAATTGGAAATTGGAAATTGGAAATTCTCGCATGCTCTTTAAGCATGCGAGCGTATCTTCCTTTCCATTCCAATTAAGAATGACTATTCCTATTTTTTTCATTTTATCGGGTCAAGCGACGCAGAAGTTTATGAAATACAGTGGGTCTTCTCATGCGTTTGGCTACTAACCAGTGGTCTAACTCTCCCTCCGCATCGGTAAGTGTATTCTCAACCTCCGAAACATCAAGAGTCGTAACCTTAAACTTTTCTGTTTCCCATACCTTCAAATACAGGACAAGCTCGGAAAATGCCTGAAGAAGCGACAGCGCCAACCCATGAACACCATCCTTGTATCCCTCTCCAGCTAAAAACCTACTCACAAATTCACTAGTTGGTTTTGAAATTAAATCTCGCCAATTAAATTTGTATCCATCTCTAATTTTTGTTTCCGCCTGAACTCCGCTGTAGCGGTTCATTCTTTCAAGATATTGTGAAATTGTTTGATAGTTATAGTGAACAATCGCAAATCTCTCCTGCGCCGGTAAATCCCACCCAACTCCATGGGTCTCGGGTACTGAATGGATGATTTCACTCCATAAAACACTACCCTTCTTAAAAAACCGAATCTGGTAATCTGGCCACCAGCGTGAGTGCCTCGTCCATTGTCCAAAAATAATATTTTTACGAGGGAGTCTATAAAAATCGGCATTGGGCTTTGTTGCTAATTTTTTTAATTGCTTTGCAAGACTGTCGGGTATCTCCTCATCAGCATCAAGAACTAAAATCCAAGGACCCGTTGCTTTACTAACCGCAAAATTGCGGGCGGGCTCAACATACCCGGTTGGTTCATGGGTATACACGCGAGCGCCACTCTCCTTGGCAACTGCAACCGTATTATCGGTTGAGTGCATATCAACAACGATAATTTCGGATGCAAGTTCTTTAATCGAGCTGAGCGTACGAGGAAGATTTTTTTCTTCGTTTAAGGTATTGATAACGACGGAAATTCCATCCTTCATATACCTTAATCTTACCTGAATTTCTCGAGTATTTGAAGCCTAGGCATCTTTACGCCAAAAATGTAGAGCATCTTGACAAATAAAATAACATTTGCCAAAGAAAGAAGTCTTGTTATAAACCCTCCCTGCCACTCAAAAATTGTCTTCAAACTTATCAACCATTCAGGAAACCACCACTCGTTGTACAAATTAAGGAAAAATATCAAACTTACACCTAACCAATAAGGAAGAAGCTTTGGATAATATATTGTACTTATAAGTCCAAATACGACTCCTGCAAAAAAATAGCGTCCAAGCATATTCGTTAAGAAAAGCCAGCCTCCTGCTCCGACGATAAAAAGAGCAATAAATAAACCTTTTAAGGTTTTCTCTTTTGTAAATCTGAATGCCAGCAGATTGAGAAAGAAAAATACAATGTAACCCCAAATTTTAGCCGGTACAAAAAGAAAGAGAGCCTCTTGATTAAGCGCACGATTGCCGATTAATATATGCCAAAAATTGAATGCATTTGTAGAAACTCTAAATTCCGACTTTAAGAAAACTTTCTCAAAAAGTTCTTCGCCAAAAATAAATATATTTTTATCGGTAAAGGAAAAAATAAGAACATAACATAGCGTCAGGACAAAAATAAAACCCATCAAAATCTCATAAAGTTTTGGTTTGTAAATAAAATAGAACCATGAAAATAATGGCACAAAAATAAGAACTGTCGGCTTGATGCCGAAACTAACAAAAAAGAGTAGTGGTGCAAAAACAATTTGCCCCATGATTATTGCCAGAAACGAGGCAAACAAAGGAACAAAACTCACCTGGTCAGTTTGACCCCAAACGCTCCCGATATACCAGGAAAAGGGAGAAAGGAGATAAAGTCCTGCAAGTAAAAGCCCAGTCAGGCGTTTTTTCCCTGCGAGTAAATACAGAGTTATTCCAATAATTAGATCAGCAAAAACAGAAAGTAGTTTCAAACTGATCAAGGCACCGGTATTAAAGCCAGTTGCACCGGTCCAGAAAGAAGTAAATTTCTCCATTCCAAACCATCTCGTGAAATCAAACCACCAGATAAAATACGTTGGTGCAAGACGATGTATCGCGATGAACGTACTTATATTGACAAATAAAGTTTTCAACCATTCAAAAAGGTCGAAAGAAAATGCATACAGCAAATTAACAAGAGGTGGTTGTGTGGGCCAGGAATATACCCAAATAGAATTGTCATAAAATCCTTTTGGGCCGTTTTTAAAAATCCATTCTCCCCAACCGGCGTTACTTAAAATATCGACATGGAATCCGCTATTAATAACGGCAAGCCGTAGAGCAAGAGAAATAAAAATCAAGACTAACAAAGGCAGAAATTCTCTAATTTTCTTAATCACTAATTCTTTACCTCATAAATAGCAATTTCTTCGTTTTCAAAAATATTCTTAATGCCAAGCTGTTCCCCCCCCAGTCTAAATCTTTGATCAAATACCGGAGTCTGGCTAAGCGCCAGATAAAGATAGCGGATGTTGTTCTCATCCAAAAATTGCCTAGCCCAAGCCTGGTCTAGAGTGTCAAAAAGAATTTTTGCATAGTCACGGCGCTGCCTCCAATTAAATCCTGTTATATCTAAGTTAACCTCATCTTCAATAAAAACAGATTTCTTGGAGAATGCAGAAACGTAGGCCGTTGATTCATAAAGATAAAGCGGGCGGGGAGGATTATTCACTGCGAGTTCTGCTTTATAGCGATCAAACGGATAGGTAAGTACCACACCATCCGGTTGTTTTTCCAAAAACATCAAAGCCTCCATCTCTTCATTTGAGATCTTTGCTGGGGGACGCATTGGTAGATAATGAAGAAAGAGTGTACTAACCGTTGTAGGAATAGTAATTAAAATTAAAAAGATAATAGCCCACTTTTTTAGTTTCTTTTCTTCAATAAGTTTCCCAACGAAAATCCCTGAGTAAATTACAAAAACAAAAAGCGAATAATAAAAAAATTGGATTGTATTCCATGGAGTTCCAGCTTGAAGAATAGTCATTGGTAAAACAATTCCTAGCAATGCAATCATTAGAAGGAAAATATCAATCTCGGAAAAGTTCCTCCACGCTTTGCTCTTAACCATCCCCCACAAACCAATCAAACGTGTTCCCATATTACCAACAAAAAATATGACAAACGCCACAAGATACGCGAGGATCAGTTTTATCAATATGCCCCCTGTTTTGTAATTCATCATCGCTCCATAAAATCTATCCCACCCGACTCTATCCGACACTGCCATCATCGTCTCCAAGAACCAAAATGGTTGAAAAACAACTAATTGCCTTACAGACTTACCAGTTAGCCAGAGCAATGCAGCTCCAAGTAAAAAAGACCCTAAAAGAACTACCAATAAATTACTTTTTAATACGAATTTTCTAGCATGGATTATTCCGAATAGTACCACCAACCCCAATCCTCCCATCACAAGTAGCCAAGCATAAACTTTAATTTGTGCCAATAAACCGAAAATTAAAATCGTAAATCCCACTTCGTAAATCCTAAATCTATTTTGAAGACGCAGTAAAAGAATCATCCCTAAAAGAATTAAAACAAGTGATAGAGCAAATGGCGGGTTAATGAGCGTTGATATTGCCTGTTGAGCCCAGAAAAGAGATTCTCCACCGATAACACCATCACGAAACAATGTAACGACCCATCCAAAATCCCCTGCAAAATAAACAAAGAATGTCGCCCAGAATGCCTGTGTTCTTGATTTCCTCCAGACAGAAACAAACCTGTACGTCAAAACCCCAACCAAGACTGCAAGTATCGGAGGGAGAATTTGAAAGTAAAGTGTATGGGCTGGAATACTCGTGATTTTATGAACGACAGCTAATACAAGGTCAAAACCGATATGATAATTGCGAATAGGTTCTCCTGCAAAAATAGGCATTTCAAGGGAACCCCGAGATAGGTGATTAATTAATGCAATATGCCAAACTCCATCATGCCCATTCGGTCCCCAAAATCCCATACCAAAGGAATATATAAGACCGCTTTTTACCATAGTAAGACTCCAGCTCAGCGAGCCTACTAAAACAAGCAGAATTACTCCAATGTTTTTATTAACCCTTTCTAAAAGTAGCATATACATTTTTTAAATCTGATAAAACTTGCTCGCCGACAATAACATAAAGTAATAGAAGATAAAAAGCTATCCCTGACAAAACTAGAATAATTATTCCGAATAAATTTAATGGGATAATATTGCCAACCAGGAATACAAAAACACCCATTACTAAACTTGCAAAAACGGGCTTGCCTACGCTTTCCAGAAAATTAAATCTCACAAATCGGACAGCCCACAAGATTGCAAAAATAGAGCTTGTTCCAACAATTGCAAAGCCCAATGCAGCTCCGTTAATGTGATAAAGAGCGGCCAGCGCTGGTACGAGCAGCCACGTAAGCGTAGTCCACATAATCATGAGTCTAAAGGTAACTGTAATTTTGCCAATTGCAGTCAGCATATTTGTAAGAGGGGTTGTCACCGCTGCCCACGCACTATTTATCGTAATAAGTCCAAGCGCGAAGAGTGCCGGTTGCCATTTATCATACTTAGGAATTACCTCTGTTAGTGGCCCTGCAAGAAGTACTAACCCTATAAGTGAGGGGAATACGAGAGCGCTTACGAAAAAAATAGAACGCGAAACCGCATGGGACAATTCTTTTTTATCATCCTGGAGACGCGAAAATGCAGGGAAAGTGACTTTTATCACCTGGTCCATAAAAAAACGTAGCGGGGCCTGTGCCCACTTTTGCGCCCAGCCCAAAAGTCCGACTCCCGCCGGCCCAAGAATCCCACCCAAAACCATAGTCATACCATCATCTTTTGCAACGGCCAAAAACGTATTTGCTTGATAGGGGAGACCAAAACGCAGTAGTCTCGCAAGGGGACCCCTTGCGAACGCAAAACCGGGCATCCAAGGCTGGAGGATGTAAATTATAATAAGACCAGCAATCCCTCGGACAAGGACGGCAACTGTAAAACTTGTTATTCCCGCTCCTCGCCACGCAAGCAAAACCGCAACTCCATAAAACAAGAATGTTTCAATTATTTGAGGAATTATTAACTTTTCAAACTTTAACTGTCGCTCAAGAATGACAGAAGGGATGGTTTTAAGTGAGGACAAAAAAAGCGATGCGGCAAGCGCCCATAAAAGATACACTGATTGCTGGCTGAACCCATACAACTTTTGGAAAAGCGGCGTTGCGGCAACGATAATAAGCACCAAAAGTATTGTCAAACCCTGTTGAATAGTAAATGTGGTCCGTAATTCTTCGTCACGCGCCGCCTCTTTCTTTTGAATAAGCGCAGCAGCCAAGCCAATGTCAGAAAAATATGCAAAAAAATTAATAACCGCCGACACTAAAAAGAAAACCCCATATTGTGTTGGAGTAAGGAAAATGGTGAGAAGAAACGTGGCAGCAAGCGCAACTGCTTGCAGAATTGCCGTCCTACCGGTGAGCGCCACGACTCCCCTTACCGTCCGCTTCTTTACCGTCTCAAGAGAAATTTCCTCTGTTGGTGCCAAATGTTCGCCAATTTCAACTCTGGCCACCCTTAAATTGTAACATTATTGGATCCTAGCAACTAAAGAATACACTTTCTCCTTGGGAAGATCTTCTGGAATTCCACCAAAATCTTCATAAAACACTCGGAGCGTTGGGTCTTTATAAAAAAGTTGAAGCGCATCTTCTTTGTTTAAAATAAACGCGGCTTGCTTTGAACTTCCTCCCCAATCACCTGAAATCTTGGGATAATTTGGGTCATTAGTGAAGTAAACAGCAACACCTTTCGGAAGGTTAGGATATTTTACTTTCACTTCATTTACTAATTTTTGTGCAATTCGACCACGGTTTGCAGCAGGATATGTTTTATCAGCAAGTGCAATAGAGATTACAGAAAGCAGGAATAATGACAAAAGAAATACACCAGCCAAAATATTAATCATAGCCCCACTTCTTTTCTTTAACCAGCTATAAGCACTAAATACTACTAACCCTACCGCCCCCCAAAACGCTGGAAGTGCCGGGGTTAAATAATATGTTTGCTTATGAAGGGGTAAAAGAAGAACAGGTGAAAGCGCAATAGGAAACCAAAATAAAAGAAACCAAAACTTTCTGTCTTTTATTGCTCTACGAAAAACAAAAACTGCACTTGCTGTAAAAATTGTCACTGCTATACCTCCAAAAAAGAAAATACCCGAAGCATAATCTCCCCAAAATTTCATAAGATTTGGGTTAAGGTTGAATCCAGGCTCCACGAAATCAATAAACATCTCAGGAATACCAAGGGCCCAGAGAGAGTACCAAGACAGCGAGTTAAGAATTGTTTTGGGGGATAATGTCGGCTGATACTGCGCTTCAGCGGAAGAAAACCCAATAAGAAAAAGGTCTAAGTATAAGAAAACAGACAAAACAACAAAAAACGGTATGGTTGCCTTTACATCTTGCTTAAGTCTTTTTTGAACAAACAACAATCCCAGCAAAAGTAATGGTGTTACAACTGCTAGCTCATGCGAACCAAGCGCTAAAATGAACGCAAAAAATGACAATAAATACCATTTCCCACCTTGCTCGAGCCATTTCCAAAATGAAAGCAATGTCAGAAGCACAAAAGTTGTTGCTCCCAATGACTGCACTCCTCCCGCAAGATAGTACAAACTTCCCACATTTGCAGCGGTTATTCCAAAGAAAAATGAGATAAAGAGTGCCAGCTCCCTTTTTTGAAACAATTTCTGCATCAACAAGTACACAAGACCTACATTTAAAAAATGGATGCCAATTGAAAGAATTCTAAACGGGAGATGGTTTAAACCAAAAAGAGAATAGAAAATATTAAATAATGCTTCTCTAAAGACTGGCCGATAAAACGCAATTCCCCGCTCGATAAATGGATGAAATCCGAATAGATTAAGAAAACCACCGAGTGTCCCATCAGTTTGGCTTACTTTAAAATGGAAAAAATCATCATGGGAGAAATAAACAGAAAAGACAGGGTGATAAAGTACAAAAATTGTCCCTAAAATGATAAAGAAAACCCAATGCAATCTCACGGCCTACATTCTAGCACGCGAAAGCCGTTTCCTCCACCATGGAAGCGCAATAAGTATTCCCCAAGAAACAAGAGAAATTAAATTTCCAGCGGTGCGGGGAAAAGTATTGTAGAGTTTGGCGTAAATTTCGTGCTCGCCTTCTGGAATGGTTATGTGCATTCGACCTAACTCGTCATTATCTCCGGTAATTTCTGTTTCTTCCCCGTCAATAAATACTCGCCAATTTGGAAATTGAAAAATATTTATTCGAACCTTTCCCTCACCTCTATCCACTCTTACCTTAAATCTTATCCAATTAGTTCCTTCTTTTGCCTCGTCTATAGCTACCTCACCCTCAACAACATCAACTGGCGTTAGTCTTGGCCCTTGAGGTGCAATTCTTGCTGTTTTTGGGAGATAATCATAAATCCCCGCCGTCTGTTGAAGCTCCCACGCAGCGGCTGAGAATTTTTCCTCGTCACTTAAAGGACCCATGCGATCAGGTTTGAAGTAGTCATTGTTAAACAACACTACTGCAACCAAAAGTATGATAACTAAAACTAACGTCCACCTACTTCTTACATTAAGAAGCACAGCGAGCGCTCCTATAACAAATGAAAAAGAAAGAATGACAATTGTTAAAAATCGCCAAGGAAACTGAACAATAGAAAGGAATGGTAAACTTAGCCAAATGGGAGTTGAGCGCACATGGGCCATGAAGGCGGCGGCGAAGCCAACTACAAGTAAATAGCTAATAATTAACAGTAAATTGGGTGAAATCTTTTGTTTTCTAAGAAAAACAGCTGCTGATAAAGTAGCAATTACTAGTGCCAGTATCCAGTGTATATGCCCAATTTGGAACGACATCCCGTCACCCTCACCCCACACGGATGGTCCATAGCCCCAAAATCGAGAAAAAAACAATTGATTAATATCTGCAAAATGGGCAATGTATTCGTAATATCCTTTTGTGAGTGTATCGACGTGTACCAATTTCTGCTCCAGAAGAACCGGAATACTTGAAAAGCTAGCCAATCCTGCAGCCCATATACCTGAAATCATAAGTTGGGGAATTCTGCTCCACGCATACTTTCGCCACAACCAAAGTAAACACCAACCAGCAAACACCGGAGTAAAGATAAGTACCATAATATTGTGCGACAAAAGGAGTGCTGTCCATGAAAGCGCTAGAATAACAATCCAACTTGTTACTTGTTTCTTATTACTTATTAACTTATACGCGCTCCACAAAATAAGCGGAAACCACACCAACGCCCATGCCTCATTCATTGCTCCCCGCACATAAACATCAACCGCATGATACGGAGCCCACACATAAAATACACTCGACAGTACCCCGCCAAGCCGGCCCCAAAATTCGCGCGCTAAAATATACATCGTTACTGCGGACAACAGGAAACTCAAGAAAAAGGTGAGCTTCACCGTCGTAATAAAAGAAACACCTGTGAGTCTTATCACCTGCCCTACCAGATAGGGGAGTGGCGGATAGTAGTTAAAGAGTGGAAATCCATACCCATACCCCATATCCGGTACCCAACGGCAGGGAATTTGAAAATCTTTAAAGCACTTCTCCATCTCAAGCTGGCGCATCATTTGTAAATCGTCATGCATGTTGAAGTATCCAGATGTGAGCAACACGCGACCAGCAAGAAATCCTAAAAATACTACCAAGACAAGTGGCCAAAAATTAGGATGACTCGTAATTCTTCGCAAGAATTTCATGGTTGTTCTTCTTCCTCTGGGAGAATTAACGCTCGGGGCGTAACCTCAAATAAATAGAGGTAATCTCTTTCTCCATACCAAATGTACTCGTGGGTGTCAGTTCTTGCTCGTATTGCTTTGGGATAAGAACCTACAACTTTTAACCCTAACTTTTCTCCTACCTCTACAGTTTTTGTAGCATCCCTCTCAAACTTGTTCAACATCCGGGAGCTATTGACAACTAAATAAACTGTATCACCTGCTCTTTTTGCGTTTTTCAACGACTCTGGTACTTCTGTTATTGTAATTCCCACACCAATAACTGTAACATTCGGAACATTCTCTAAGTATATCTGAAGGCCGTCAGGAAGTGTACCAAAAAATCCTTCAGTTCCAACCACAATTCTTTCTCCATTTTTGATTTTTGATTTTTGATTTTTGATATATTGTGCCACTTCCCTAATCCCCGTCCCTGCAGTCCACTCTTCTAAATATCCCGACCGTTCGCTTTGTGGAAGGGATGCAGCTTCAGGATTAGTTAAAAATAAATAATCCGTTCTCAAAGCACTTGCCAAAAAGATAAGCAGTCCCACTATAAAGATTTTTTGATATATTTTGTTTTTTGGCAAAACCGAAAGAGCCGCAAGAGTAACTAAAAATGGAATAGAAAAAAGGATATAGCGAGCGGTAATAACTTTCGCGAATTCTGCCTGGGCAAGGAGTGGGAGAAATGCCCATGCGGTAAGAATCAACGTTTGGCGTGTATATTTTTTAAGACCGATTATCACTCCAGCTATAACTAAAATTACTAAAACGCTCGGGCCTAATATAAACAGCCATTCACGGATTCTATCTATATAGAAAATGAACGGGTCTTTGGGATTCGTCCACAGGTGGCTCAGAGGAAACACATAATCTTCATTACGTTCCCCAATCAAGCCGAAATTGGGACCAAGACGAAGAACATTGTACATTGCATAGCCAATGGCGTAGGTAACCGTGAACAGGCCAACAAGTTTGAGGACACTCAAAAGCATCACTTTTACACTATTGCCTTTCTCGCGAAATGGTGCGAGAAGAGCGGTCACCGGCAAAAGAAGTGAGAAAAAAAGTGCTGGTGATTTGGTCAAAAGCGCACCACCCAAGGAAAATCCCGCCAACTGTGCAGTATCAAGCCGCAAGGCACGCGCGGTCACAACACCGAAAAAGAGTGTCCATACGCCAAACATTGAGAGCATTGAGTCAACCAGCGCCATCCTGTCAAAAAACACAGCAAACGGTGAGGCAGCATACAATAAGCCGGCGACCAATGCAGCTTTTGTGGATTTAAATAGATACCAAGCTAATAACACAACACCAACCAATGTGCCAAATCCAGCCAATACTGATACCATTCTTCCTGCAACAAGCGGGTCAGAGAAAACCTTAAGAGCGGGAATAATCAACCACATGAAAAGCGGTTGTTTTCCATCAGAGAGCGGAAGGAAACGAAGGGTGGGTTCGTTCTGCATCACCTGCGCCCACCGAATATAAATCGCCTCATCCACAAAAACAGGAATTTTCGTCAAGTTTGGGACTCTAAGGAGAAAATAAAGAAAAATAATCGCCAAACTGGCAATTATTGAAAATTTGTATTTGACAAATATCTTCACCCTTCAATTATATCAATACTTCCCCATCAAATCATTCCACCTAATTCTTATCATATCTTTTATAGCATCAAGGGAATCTTTGATTAATTGTACTCGCTCTGTTCCTACGTGATGCCATTCAACTGGGACTGAGGCAATTTTAAATCCCTTTTTACGAGCTATGAAAAGTGTCTCCACATCAAATCCTGCATGAACTGCTGCTCCTACCGTCTTCATTCTCTCCCATCTATCTTTCATCTTTGGAAAGAGTGTTTCTCGTGACCGTCGATTAAAAGCTTTAAAACCACATTGCGTGTCTTTAAACGGTAAGCCTAAAATAATGTTTCTCACAATAGCAAATCCCAGTGCTACAAGTTTTCTTATTAATGGAGCCCCTTTTCTCCCCGCTCGCGAACCAATCACAATGTCGTACCCAACTTTGAATTTAGGAAGAAATTTCTCAACTTCTGACAAGGGTGTTGCTTGATCCATATCGGTAAAAAGCGCTATCTCACCGTTAGCAGCCAATAAACCTGTCATTACCGCTAATGCTTTCCCGCCGTGTGGGTTTTCAATTAATTGCCACGCGGAGCGTGGTCCCGCTTCGCGGGAAAATTTGAGTCCTTTTATAAATTTTCTAACGAGTTCTCGCGTTCTATCGATTGACCCATCATCAACCAAAATCACCTCATAAGAATATTTTGTATTCTTTAAGTAATTTACAACCTCACTCAAAACCTCCTTTTTAAGATTTTGCTCCTCGTTATATGCTGGAATAATAATTGATAAATATATTTTGGTCATTTGGTTACTGGGTTACTTGGTTGCTGGGTAACCCTATGTCTCTTCTGTACAGTTATTCCTCCAAACCTCACCTCTTTCTCCACTTTACCAATATTAACTTGGCGTGCCAACCATGCATCTAACCGCTCGGGGTGTGGCGGGTCAACCTCATAGAGTGTATAAAGAAGTGGTACGTGCTCCTCTTTCGGTACTATCCCGTATCTTGTTGTCCCCCACCACAAAAATAAATAATCATAAGCATAGGGGATTACCGGCGGAACATAAGAATCAACATTAAAAGGAGCAGCACCAGCATCTTCGTAGACCCAGTTAATTGCTTGTTTTTGATTGCCAAATGCAATCGTTGTTGGTCCATCAACACCTGCTGTTATATATCCGCGAGCGACTGGCACGTTCACCTGTAAAAATAAGTACACAAAAATACCGAGTATCACTTTTCCAAGTATTCCTTGAGCCAACATCCCAAGTAACACTGCAAAAATCAAAACAAAAATAAGATAGTAGCCCGTGAAGTAATAATCATACACATTCCCATAATTTCCCCGGAAAAATAACATTCCAAATAGCGCAGAAATAAAAAGAAGTAAAAGTGTAAGAAAATTACTATTTTTAAATAATTGAATTCTGTTAATCAGAAGTGAAAAAACCACAACTGCTGCAAAAAAAACTTTGTAATTTTGCGCTCCCAAAAAAATTTTAGAGAAAAAGACATCAAAATAAAAAGGGAATCTAATTTTTACAACTTCCCAAAATGAACTTTTAAAACTATCTTCTCCAAACAAAAATTTGATAATCCCCGCTCTCAAAATTCCATCATGGCGCAAATCAAAAATAATTTGGGGGAGTAAAGTGATAAGAAATAAGCAAGAAGCAAGAAGTAATGTTCTGATATCAGGTAAGTTTTTTCGCTGCCCGCTTCGACTCGAGGCGAGCCATAGAGCAAAAATAGCAACTGCTGGAAAGTAAAAAATCTCAGCTGCACTTCCAAACTGCATTGCAAACCCTAGCATAAATCCAGTAATAATCCATGCCCACCGTTTGCCTTTTATAATTAAAAACAAAGAAAGTACAAGCAACATACTAATAAGAAACATTGGTGTGGGATTAGACAACCAACGGGAAGCATAAACTAAAGTAAAAGAAAAAGAAGCTATTGTGGCAGCTACCAGCCCCGTTATCCTACCTTGAACCATTACACCCAGAACATAAAGTACTAAGATAGCAGCAACTGTTGTGAAAGATAAGAATATAGATGGCCATACGGGATCGCCTTTGCCAAGAAAATAAAAAGGAGCAATCAACCAATAATACCAGGGTCCTCTAAATATTCCTTCAATACCAGTTGTCGGACCAATAAGGAAAAATTTACCATTATGTAATAAGTCCCAAATAATTTTTGCATCTCTCCCTTGGTCATAATAGAATCCTAACAGCTGGTCAATTCTCCATACCCGCACCAAAAAAGCGCCTAAGAGAATTACTGCCAGAATCACGTACACGCCCTTATTGGCCGATATCTCAACATTCAAACCCCGCCACCACTCTCTTACCTCTGTTACACTATTATCCTGAAAGGACAAGCTCTGCTTATGTAAGGGTGTAAGATTTGCCATTATGGTTTTCCGCTTGGGTTATGCACCAATTTGTATACCTTTACCCCCGCCACATCCCACTCTTCATCGATTTTTGACCAGCCAAAAACTGTAATTTCCGCCTTTGGGCTGTGAGTTGGGTCGCATTTTTCTTGAGGTAATTCACACACAACGAATAATTGCTCGGCAACTGTTTCTTCGTAACGGAGCGGATCAATATCCCGGACCGGCTCTCTCCACCATTCAAGGAAATACTGATACGCATCTTCATAATTACGCTCGGCCAAGACAGCCAAATTAAATGTTTGACCTTTTGCTTCCTGCACAATCTTCGCCGACACCTCTTCCGTCCTTTGAAGTTGTCTTTGTGGTGGATTTTTAATTGGCGTCTGGTAAAGATTTAGAACAACCAACCCTACTATACCAATCAATAATATCCACCTGAAACCTGGCACCTGAAACCTGGCACCTGAAACCTGTTGGGCAATCATGCCCAACAGTACGAATGGTACCATAAACATAAATCCAAAATAGTGGTCGTAGATATTTTGTTTTAAAAGAGCCATACCACTTAAACCGAACCCCGTCCAAACAAGAAGGAGAAAAGCGGGTGACTGGAAGAATGTTTGGCGCTGTTTGACTACAATCCAAAACGTACCTATAAGGGTAACCACGGCAACGAGTTTTCCCCACAATTCGTTCATTGCGCCAACCAAACGTGTAATCTCTTGCTGGAACAATGGCCACAGTTCTGGAATTGCATTCCAAGGACGAGCAGAAACAGTGGCTTGACGCTCGGTAAAGAAAATGCGCATTGCCTCAAAATTGCGCCAACCATGGCGGGCATCAAAGATGACAAGAGGAGACATTAAGACTGCGAATATTACAATAGAAATCAGGGTATATCGCAGTAATTTTCCAATTTCCAATTTCCAATTTCCAATTAGTTTCGAATTGCGAATTTGAAAAAATGTTAATAACCAAAAAAGGCCTATTGTTGGAGCAAGGAGAAGGCCGAGATAGTGTGACTGTAACACGAACGCATACGATACCCCAAGCACAATAAGCCATTTCCATTCCTGATACTTCCAGACACGCCAAATACTATAAATAGAAAGTATAGCAAAAAAGGGCATGATATTAGGATTCCAAGAGGAGCGAGAATAAGTAACGACAACCGGTGAAACTGCATACAAACTTGCGGCAACAACTGCCGCTACTTTTCCAAACCACTCCCTGCTAACCCACCAAACAAATCCAATAGTAATCACTCCGAGAGTAGCAATTTGTGCTACGGGACCAACTGGGGAAAGACGAAAAAGAAAAAGTGCCGGTGCCATCAGGTAATAATAAAGGGGTCCTAGATACATATTGCCAATAGAGGTACCCGGACCGACTAAAATAGGGTCGAAGTCAACGAGCAGACGGCGTACCACAATCGCATCTCTCCCCTCATCTCCCAGGAAAGTCATATATTCTGATAATCGATAAAATCGAAGAAACGCACCAACGATTAAAATTGTGAGTAAGGCAAAAAATTCAAGTTTCGGCAAGAATTTCCACCAAATTTTAAAAAGATCGATGTAAGACTGTATTATTACTTTTATATTAGCTCCCGTAGGTCTGCCAGCAAGACGTGGATAATGGTTAACCCCCACTTCAACAACGCTGAACCCAAATTTTTTAGCCTTTATTGCAAGTTCTGCATTAATCATTCCTCCCCGTTTTGACTCAAGATGTGGAATCTGCTCAAGTACTCTTCTTTTAATCATCTTAAAACCACAATCAACATCCCTCAGTTTTAAACCAAAAAGGGTAAATAAGGATAACGCCCATCCTTTTGCAAAAAGAAGTCTAAAAAATGGGTCTTGCCTTTTAATCCTGTATCCAACAATCAAATCAGCGGTATCTAATTTTTCTATAAATTTTGAACTTTCTGAAAAATCAAATTGCCCATCAGAATCTGTATACGCAATTACATCATACTTGGCATTATAAAATCCTGACTTTAAAGCCTCACCATAACCTAAGTTTTTCTTATGACTAACAACACGAATGTTAGGATAGTGCTTCTCTAACTTTTGGGCAACTTCAAGGGTTTTATCACTTGAGCCGTCATTAACAATAATGACTTCCCACTGTGCCGCAATTTTTTTAAGGACACCAATTGTTTTCTCAACTGTACGTTCTAAATTTGCTTCTTCGTTATAAGCAGGGAAGAAGACGGAGAGCGCGCTGATTTTCATATCAGTTTATGATACTATGAAAAAGGTATGCGACTCAACGAAAGAGTACTCCATATTCTTGCCATCGCAGCTGCCACTCTCATCCCTCCTATCCTTGTGTGGGCACCCTTTTTCATACGAATGCCATCCTTTTGGGGAATAAAGCTACCTCAAGAGGGTATGGCAACAATCATCGCTAATTTTGACGGCCCTTACTATATTGTGGCGGCAAAAACCCTCTATAACACTGCTGCTTTGGGGCAATTCGAATTTCCTCTTCCCAAAGAATACTATGCTGCTCACTTCCCCGCCTTTCCGCTCCTCATTCGTGCGTTCTCTCCTCTCTTTGGATATCCATGGGCAATGATGATTGTCACGCTCCTCTCTTCGTTCGTGGCACTCATGCTATTTTATCTGCTCATCCGACAGGTAGGACTTAAGACACACGCACTATGGCTTACATTGGTATTTGCAGTTTTTCCTGCTCGGTGGTTAATTGTCCGTTCAGTCGGTTCCCCCGAACCCCTCTTCATCGCAGCAGTTCTGGCGAGTTTTTATTTCCTCTTACGAGGAAATTATTGGGCGACGGGTATCGCGGGTGCTGTCGCAATGTTTACTAAATCTCCCGGGATTTTACTGTTTGCCGCGCTCACTGCAGCACTCGCCGCACCACACATTCATAACCTTTTCATCCAACCGACGAGTACTCTTCGAAAGCTTTTACCCCAAGGTTTACCGCTTCTCTTTATTCCTGCCACGGTTTTACTGGTGTTTGCCTGGTATGCACGCGCGTATGGCGACTTTTTCGCATATTTCCATTCCGGGGACAACATCCATCTTCTTTTTCCCCCTTTTCAAGTATTTAATGCCGCACAAACTTGGGTTGGGACATTTTGGCTTGAAGAAATTAACTGGCTTTACCTTTTCGGCTTTTTAGGGGTGTTTGCCTTAATTAAAAAGCGTCAATTTCCGTTTGCATGGTTTGTAGGAACATTTTTTGCATCAACCCTATTTGTCTCCCATAGAGATATCGCTCGTTATATCCTCCCAATTGTTCCATTTTTATTTATCGCTTTTTCTG